>Ga0307492_10000077_pt1 | contig 46934 bp, 42 predicted proteins | sample SI3LmetaG_FD_202365 | JGI IMG/M metagenome (GOLD analysis project Ga0307492, IMG submission 202365) | Sea-ice brine microbial communities from Beaufort Sea near Barrow, Alaska, United States - SI3L | ecosystem: Environmental > Aquatic > Marine > Coastal | place: USA: Alaska | collected 2017-05-06 | reverse complement strand
ATGCATTTTTAATTATATCGTCTACAATTTGACCAACAATATTAAAAACTCGTTCAATAAAATTATAATTATTAATAGTAATGGGGTATCAATTATGAAACGTAGAGAATTTTTACAATCTTCTGTTGCGGCTGCTGTAATCGCTAGTCTCCCTTGTGCTAACACCCTTGCAGCAGTTGATAAAATGAGTAAGGTAACAGCTGATACCATAGCAGTTACTGGTGAAGGTGCTGAAATTGTTCTTGAAAAAGCTGCTATTAAAGAACTGAGCGACAGTCTTCGTGGTCGGTTATTGCTTCCAGGCCAAGAGGGTTATGACATGGCTCGCAAAGTACTCAATCCAACCATTAACAAACATCCATCACTGATTGTCCAACCAACCGGACCCGCCGATCTCATGAACGCTATAACCTTTGCACGGGAAAGAGACATGTTAGTTGCTGTAAAGTGCGGTGGACATAGTTTTTCAGGAAAGTCGACCTGTGAAAAAGGCATGCAGATTGATTTATCGACTTTCCGTAGTGCGCGTATTGATACAGCATCAAAAACCGCCTATATCGCTGGTGGTAGCCTGTTAGGCGAACTAGATCATGAAGCTATGGCTCACGGACTCGTAACCACTGCAGGCACGGTTTCTCATACTGGTGTTGGTGGTTTAACCCTTGGTGGAGGTTTTGGCCGTCTTGCACGACGTTTTGGATTGGCCCTTGATAATGTTAAAGGGGTTGATATTGTTACCGCCGATGGACAGTTACGACATGCAACTGCTGAACAAAATCCAGAACTTTACTGGGCGGTTCGTGGTGGAGGCGGTAATTTTGGTGTGGTTACGGGATTTGAATTTCAATTACATCCTATGCAAAGGGACGTTATTGCTGGCTCCATTATCTTTCCGCTATCTGAGGCTAGAAATGTTATCAACTTCTATGCCGATTATGCCGCCACAGCACCTGATGAACTCTATTTGGATATGGCTATGTCTTCAGCTGCTGGCTCAACCGATGGCATCATTTTATTGCATGCCTGTTATTCAGGCCCTAAATCTGAGGCAGATAAGATTATTGCAACACTGCGTAAGGCGGGTAAAGCACTGCGTGATAATTTTGGCTCCGTAGATTATGTAGCACTGCAACGTCGTTGGGATGATACCGATCCACGTTCAACAGGCTCCTATCTCAAATCCGGTTTTATTAGTGAATTTCCTAGAAAATTGACTGATGCTATTCTTGATAGTTTTCAGGCGGTGCCTGAGCGTGGCACTTCAATTTTCTGGCAACATTCTGGTGGCGCCATCAATCGAGTAGCCCAAAGCGAGACCGCTTTTGCTCACCGCTATGCGATTTCGAATATGTTCACCACCGTCGATTGGCCGATGTTAGAAGATAGAACATCTCATGTAAAAGCGGTGAAAAAATCATGGAGTCACTTGGCCCCCTTTACACAGGGATGGTATACCAATGAAGTTGATGAACAATCGGCTGATAAGGTTAACAAGAATTATCAAAGCAATTTTAAAAGGTTGTCTAGTGTTAAGCAGAAATATGATCCGACTAATCTATTTCGCCTAAATGCTAATATTAAGGTATAAATTTTACCTACCAATAAACTGTCGCTATTAAACAATTTTATTTTTATTAAAATATCGGCAGTTTTATTGATTTATAACAATGTGATCCATTAAACCCGTAATTATACTGTGGGTATTGATATGAGGAACATTATTATGATGCGGTGCTTAGCGGGTCTAATATTAGTACTTTTTCAGCCAATCATGTTCAGTGATATAACCCCTGAACATGTGTCTACTCAGCTGACTACTGATATTCCAGTTCTAGCTATTAATGGTGCTATTGGTCCAGCCGTAGCCGATTATCTGATCCGCTCAATTAAGCAATTTAACCAACAGGGCAATACGCCTCTGATTATCATCACACTGGATACACCAGGTGGTTTAAGTTCAAGTTTACGTGATATCAATCAAGCCATTTTAAACTCTCAAATACCTATTGCTTGTTTAGTTCATCCTCAGGGTGCTAGGGCGGCCAGTGCCGGTACCTATATCCTTTACGCTTGCCATATTGCAGCCATGGCGCCTGCAACAACTCTCGGTGCCGCAACCCCAGTTAGCATAACCGGACCGGCAACACCGGCTGCAACGGCTCCTGATGATAAGGAACAGAATACTGGCGGAACGGCAATGGAGAGAAAAGTATTAAACGATTCCATTGCTTATATCCGATCACTCGCCCAACTTCGTCAACGAAATGCCGACTGGGCTGAATTAGCTGTCAGAGAAGCTGCAACTTTGACTGCCATTGAAGCACTAGAAAAAAATGTTATTAATTACCTAGCCAATTCAGCTAAAGATCTATTAATAAAACTACATGGTAAAACCATAGAAGTTGATGGGAAAATACAAATGCTTAAACTTGAAAAGTCTAGCCTGCATTTTGAAAAGCCCGATTGGCGAACCGAGTTTATTGCAACGATAACCGATCCCAATATTGCTTATATCCTAATGCTACTGGGGTTTTATGGCATTTTACTAGAATTTTATAGTCCGGGCATTGGTATCTCGGGAGTAATTGGCGCAATTGCACTAATTGTTGCTTTGTATGCATTTCAACTGCTACCCGTTAATTTTGCTGGAATGCTACTGATTTTTCTTGGCATTGGTTTAATGATTACTGAATCGATGATCCCAAGTTTTGGTATTTTTGGATTTGGCGGACTAGTGTCTTTTGTTATCGGCTCAATTTTTCTTATTGATAGTGACTTACAGCAATTCAGGGTGGCATTACCTTTAATTGCAGCAGTATCGGTGGTAACTGCTTTATTTATTCTGTTTATGCTAAGTTATTTATGGCGTGCACGACACCAAAAAACGGTCAGTGGAAGAGAAGCCATTATTGGCGCAGAGGGTTTAGTTATTTATGATTTTATGGGTGATGGCTCAGTTACACTTGATGGAGAAAGTTGGGCTGCTCATTCAACTCAGCAACTTCAAAAAGGTCAATCGGTGACCATCAGAGAACTAAATGGCCTGATATTAACTGTTGAAAAAAACAACAAGGAGCAAGACGATGAATGAATTATTTACAGGTAGTCAGCTATTCTCAGTTGTATTCTCTTTTCTTATTTTGTCGCTCATTTTTAGCACTTTCCGTGTGCTAAGAGAGTATCAACGTGGCGTTATTTTTCTACTGGGTCGTTTCTATAAGGTAAAGGGTCCCGGGCTGATCATTGTCATTCCTTTCATTCAACAGATGGTTAGGGTTGATTTACGAACCGTTGTACTTGATGTACCCAGTCAAGATGTCATAAGTAGGGATAATGTATCGGTTAGAGTCAGTGCGGTAATTTATTTCAGAGTGATTGATGCCCAAAAAGCCATTATCAATGTTGAAGATTATCTCATGGCTACCTCACAACTTGCTCAGACCACATTACGCTCAGTATTGGGTCAGCATGAGTTGGATGAAATGCTTGCTAATCGTGAAATGCTTAATAATGATATTCAGATCATTTTGGATGCCCGCTCAGAGGCTTGGGGGATCAAAGTATCCAATGTTGAAATTAAACACGTTGATCTCAATGAAATTATGATCAGAGCCATAGCACGTCAAGCTGAAGCTGAGCGAACACGAAGGGCAAAGGTTATCCATGCATCTGGGGAATTAGAAGCATCAGAAAAACTAGTCAGTGCAGCAAAGCAACTTGCCGTTGAACCCAATGCAATCTTATTGCGTTACATGCAAACTCTCACTGAAATAGCTACAGAGAAAAACTCGACCATTATTTTTCCAATGCCGATGGATTTATTAAAAGGAGTTCTAGGCGTAACAGCAGATAAAAAATGATAGTTAACTGATGACTCTATATCTTATTTTTTGAATTAGTGAATTGCTGAACCTTTCTGGGTTCTGGTCTCCTCTGTTTTATTGCCGTAAGTTTTTTCATCAAACATTATTAAACAGTAGCATAGACCACTGCAAATAACTGCTCATCGTCAGTCCATACTTTGTTAACATTAAAACCCGCTTCATCACATAATGTTTGGCAGTCTTCTAATGAAAATTTATAGCAATTTTCGGTATGAATTTTTTCATTCTTTAAAAATGTAATATTGTGATCTGCAATAGTCACATGCTGCTCACAATTAGAAACCAGATACATATTAATACAGCCTTTTTGTTCATCATAAATGGCTTGATGAGTCCAATTTTTTAATTCGAAATTACTCCCTGTCAAGGCATTGATATTGGATAAAATATTGAGATTGAAATCCGCAGTTACACCCTTTGAATCATTATAGGCCGCTTCGATAATTGCTACGTTTTTTTTCAAATCAACACCCAGCAACAGTGCCCCATCGTCACCAACCATATTCCTTACTGACTGTAGAAATGTTCTCGCTTTTTCTGGACTAAAATTACCAATTGTTGAACCAGGAAAGAAAGCCACTTTCTCGCCTTCCGGAAGCTGTTCGACGGAAGGCATTTCATAAGTATAATCTGCTTTAATACAAAGCAATTCTAAATCTGGAAAATCCATTTGTAGGTCGCGCGCAACCTTTAACATATAGTCAGTAGAAATTTCCATTGGAATGTAGAAGTCAGGTTTCAATTTATTGAGTAACAATTGAATTTTTTCAGAACTTCCAGAGCCTGGTTCAATAATGATTTTTTCTTGGCTAATCGTTTTTGCAATATCAGATTGATGATCCGTTAATATTTTTTTCTCAGTTCGTGTTAAATAATACTCATCAAGTTCTGTTATTGCATCAAATAGTTCAGAGCCTTTCTGATCATAAAAAAACTTAGGAGGTAGCATTTTAGATTGCTTTGATAGCCCGGCTAAAATTTCATTTTCATGATTGGTTACTGGCGGCTCAAGATCAAGAACTTGTAGCCTATCTTCCATTAACATTTGCTTTTTTTGAAGCGGGAAATCCATAAATTGTCCTGTTTTAATTGAGTGAAGTCACACCATTAACGAGCTAGTCTTAATCCGCTAAATTGCCATCGTTGATGTGGGTAAAAGAAATTTCGGTAACTTATTCTGGAATGTTCAGTAGGTGTAGCGCAACTACCACCTTTGAGTACCATTTGATTACACATGAATTTGCCATTATATTCGCCAACAGCACCTTGTGAAATTTCAAAGCCTGGATAAGGCTGATAACTCGATTGTGTCCATTGCCAGACACTACCGATAAACGCATCATTATCAATCGGATGAAACAATGTTTTGGCATCCGCTAAGAGTGTTTTGGAGTCATTGTGCATTTGGCATGCAAATTCCCATTCAAATTCTGTCGGTAATCGGCACTTTCGCCAATTTGCAAAAGCATTTGCTTCATAAAAGCTGATATGACACAGAGGTGCGTTTGGATCGACCGGTAATAATCCATAGAGGGAGAAATGGAACCAGCAGCCATCAATTTTTTGCCAGTAAAGAGGTGCTGATAGCTTTTCGTTGCATATATAAGTCCAAGCATCGGATAACCAGTGACTAGCGGTTTGATAACCATCAGCGTCAATAAATGCAATAAACTCTGCATTAGTTACTAATGAACGTGAAAGTTGAAACTTAGAAATTAAAGCTTTATGACGAGGTGTTTCGTTATCAAAACAGAAGGCGTTGCTATCACTGATTGATTCATTGACTCCAATTTCGACTAATTGTTCATCAAACTCATACCACTCATTACTCGGAGCTTCGACAATTGGTATTGCATCAATTGTTTGGTAACAAGGGTTAATTGGGTTGATTGCTAAATTATATTTTAAGTCAGTTACTATAAGTTCTTGGTGTTGCTGTTCATGGTTTAAACCTAAATAAATTAATTTTAGTAACTCGTCATTCGCCTTACGACCTTCTAGCTGTTGAATGAGTTGCCGCATAACCTTATCAACATAGGCTCTATAAGCATAAATAGTATCTACAGTTGGGCGAGAAATTAAATGCCGCTTGTCGCGAGGAAACTGTTTACCAATAGCGTTATAATAAGAGTTAAATAAATATTCAAAGCTTTTGTCAAAACATTCATAGCTCGCTTCAAATACTTTAAGTATAAAGGTTTCAAAAAACCATGTGGTATGCGCAAGGTGCCATTTAACAGGGCTAGTATCTGCCATGGCCTGCAGGCCATAATCTTCCTTTTCAAGGGATATGCAAAGCTGTTCAGATTGCATTCTAATATTATTATATTGAGTTATTAACAACGACTTTCCTTTTTATTTGTTACCAGTTTAACGTATATAAAAACATAATTGAATGGTGATTAGCTTTAAAAATTATAACTAACCATCAATTAGCCCGATCCGTTCAACAGCTAAATTTGCAATTTATTCCATCTAAATATCAATATACGCTCGTTTCGCCTTTGAGAATCTCTATTCTAAGCTATACTTTGGAAGTCGCCTTCAATAATTAACGATAGATCACACTAACCTATGGCTAACAAACATTACCTCTCAGAAGAAGAATATAATAATTATCAACGACTAAAAATGGTCGTTGATACCACTAGTCTAGGCATTTGGGACTGGTATATTCAAAGCGGTGAAGTGACCTTAAATGAATGCTGGGCGGCAATTATTGGATACACCCTAGAAGAATTACAACCCATTTCGATAGATACTTGGTTGGATCGTATACACCCAGATGATTACGCTGAATCAAAAGACTTATTAAAGGCTCACTTGAAAAGGCAAACTGAACAGTACATTTGCACATCTAGAGTGAAACATAAGAATGGCAATTGGATATGGATTCATTCTACCGGCCAAGTTGTTGAGTGGTTTGAGGATGGTCAACCGAAACGTTTGATTGGTACCCATCTAGATATTAACGAATCAAGAAATACCGAATTACGCTTACAATTTGCCATCCAAGCACCTGGAATTGGAATATGGGATTTAGATCTGCAGACAGGAGAGCTTATCTGGGATGAGCGAATGTATGCCATTTATGATGTTGTCAAAAGTGACGGCAAGATGAACTTTAATACATGGCAAGAGCGTTTATTACCCGAGGAGGTAGAGCAAGAAGTTAACTATTTTACTCAGTGCGTTGAATCAGCTTCAGATTTTAATCGAGAGTTTAGAATCCAGAAAGTCAATGGTGAAATTCGCCACATCGAGGCTCATTCCAAGGCAATCACTAATAGTGATGGAAAAGCTATACGTTATATCGGTACAAATATTGACATCACAACAAAAGTAATCGCTCAGCAAGAATTAGTGCTACTTTCTCGCATTGCTTCCCAGACTGATAATGCTGTAATAGTAACTAACCTCAAGGGTGAAATTGACTGGGTTAATGAGGCCTTCACAAAAATCACAGGCTATCATCTCGATGAGGTTATTGGTCAAAAACCAAGTGCATTTCTTCAAGGTGCTGAGACCTCAGAAAGTACTATTAAAAAAATGCATGATGCCCTTGATAAATGTGAGGGCTTTCGTGTAGAAATTCTAAATTACCACAAAAATGGCTCAAGCTTTTGGCTCGCTCTACATTGTGTACCTTTATTCGACGATAATAATAAAGTGCTCGGATTCATGGCCATTGAAGGGGACATCACTACTCAGAAAAAAGCGGAATGTCAACTTTCAAGACAACAAGAAATGCTCGAGTCTATGAGTACTCTAGGACGTATTGGCGCTTGGGAAGTTAACCTTCAAAGTGAAGCAGTATTCTGGTCAGCAATGACAAAAGTTATTCATGAAGTCGAGGATGACTACGTGCCGACACTGAATGCAGCCATTAACTTTTATGAAGAAGGTTTTGACCGCGAAAAAGTAACTAAACTTATTAATTTAGCAATATCTGAAGGGGATTCCTGGGATATTGAATTAGAAATTATGACCGCCAAAAAGAATAAAGTATGGGTACAGGCAACCGGACAAGCTGAGTTTAAAAACAATAAATGTGTCAGGCTTTTCGGATCTTTTCAAGATATTAAAGAGCGAAAAAAAGCAGAGGATATTTTACAAGCAAATCATCAGCAGCTCGAAAAACAAATGGCCTTAATGCATGTTAACAGTCAGACTCAATTGGATATCATTCAACAAAAAAATATTCAAGATGCCTTTAGTTTACTACTCAATAACATTCTGAGTTTAACCAACAGTGAATATGGTTTTATTGGAGAAATTATTTATCTTGATGATGGAACACCTTATCTGAAAACTAATGCCATTACCGACATATCTTGGAACAAAGAAACTAAGCAATTCTATCAAGACAACGCCCCTGAGGGTCTTAAATTCGAGAATATGGATTCCCTCTTCGGAGTTGCAATAACTAGTCTGAAACCGGTAATAGCAAACTCTCCCCATGATGATCCAAGGCGAACCGGACTGCCCGAAGGCCATCCAGCTATGCATGCCTTTTTAGGGTTACCTGTACTCAGAAATGGTGTCGGTATTGCAATGATAGGTTTAGCCAATCGACCAGGCGGTTATGATCAGCAACTTATTGATTGGCTAGAGCCTTTGATAGTTACCCTTGGTCATATCATTGATGGCATAAATACACGTCAGGCTCGAGATAAAGCGATATCGGAAATGGAAGTTGCTCGTGATTTCGCTGAAGCTGCAGCAAAAGCTAAAAGTAAATTTCTAGCCAGTATGAGTCATGAAATAAGAACGCCTATGAATGGCGTCATCGGAATGTTAGGACTGTTAACTCAGAGTAAATTAAGCCCGGAACAAAACCATTACATCGACCTTGCACAAACAAGTGCAGATTCTTTATTACAGTTAATCAATGATATTTTAGATTTTTCAAAAGTGGAAGCGGGTAAACTTGACATTGAAAATATTGACTTCGATATTTTAAAAATGCTCGGAGAATTTACTGAAGCTAGCGCTCATCATGCGCAACAGAAAGGCCTTGAAATAATTATTGATTTAACGGGTATAAACCAATCACATGTGCTCAGTGACCCTAGTAGGATTCGTCAAATACTCACCAACCTGGTGAGTAATTCAATAAAGTTTACTGAAAAAGGCGAAGTGCTTATTCGGGTTAATCTTTTTGAAAATGACAATGACAAAAACATTTTAGAAATTGACGTGATTGATACAGGCATAGGTATTTCATCTAAAGATATTGAGAAGCTCTTTCTCGCCTTTAGTCAGGTTGATGTATCGACGACACGAAAATATGGCGGTACCGGTTTAGGGCTAGCGATTGTTAAACAATTAAGTGAATTGATGGGGGGAGATGTTGAAGTTAAATCCGAACTTGGCAAAGGCACCACTTTTAACGTTAGCCTTCAATTAGAGATATCAAAACACTCTAAAAAAGTGCAAGCCGATATAGATATATCAGGAAAAAACATTTGTATTCTAGCAAATAATCAGACTTATTCTCGAAGTCTTTCTCGGCAATTAGAAGCTTGGGGAGCAACGGTCAGCAACATAGATCCTCAAGGAAATGTTATTGATAATATACAACAGTGGATTAAATCCAATAAATTACCAGATGCCATCTTTGTTGACACTCAAATTGAGCAGATCAATAGTTTTAATTGGACAACTATCTTTGAGAAAAGTAATCAATCTCCTCTAATCGCCATGACAACCATTGAGAATAATGAAGATAGCGCTTATTACCGAAGTCGTGGCTATCGGTATAACTTTCCAAAACCAGCAACCATTAGTAATATTCAATCATCTCTGAAGGTTCTTTTTGATCTATCGGCAAAACAGGATGAACAAAATCATACCGACCAAGTAAAAATCACACAATCCGAGGAAAGCTACCCCTGGCCATCAACAACTCGGATACTGATTGTAGAGGACAACTACATCAATCAAATGGTCGCCTCGAAGATGCTCAAAAAAATGGGACTAATTTGTGATCTAGCTTTTAATGGAGAAGAGGCATTAGCAATCATGCAAACAGCATCTGAGGAAATTCCTTATGATCTTGTTTTAATGGATTGTCAAATGCCTATCCTTGATGGCTTTGACACCACTAGAGAAATTCGAAACGGAAAAGCGGGTGAAAATCATCTTAATATTCCAATTCTTGCGCTGACCGCGAATGCAATGAAAGGTGATCGCAAAAAGTGTCTTGATGCGGGTATGAATGATTATCTGAGTAAACCGGTTGACCGAGAAAAGCTTAGAATAAAGCTCGAGACTCTGTATAAATTAACAGATAAATCTGACAATGAATAAAAGAGAAAACTACTGATGAGTAAGTCACAAAGGTTATTAATCTGTCATCTTCAACAGTAGCTTATTTTAATGCTGTTAACGTTCAAAAGTAACAAACTGATAAGCATATTTATTTTTATCATCGGGTAAATGTGCTTCAGTGGATGTTTGTTGAAAACCTAGCCTTTGCCAATCCGGAAAAAAAGTATCACCTTTGACATCCAAGTCTATGAAGGTTAAATAGAGTCGATCAGCTTGATCGAGCATTTGATTGTAAATATTCGCGCCACCGATGATCATAATATCGGATACATCGTCACAAAGCTTTACTGCCCTATCTAAATCATTAACCACCTCAGCATCATCCAGACAAAAATCAGGGTCACGGGTTACTACTATATTTCGTCTTCCAGGTAACGCTTTGCCAATTGACTGATAGGTTTTACGCCCCATGATCACAGGGTGCTTTAGAGTAATCGCTTTGAAATGTTTAAGATCAGCAGGAAGATGCCAAGGCATTTGATTATTCATACCAATGGTGCGATTGTTTGCCATTGCCGCAATCAAATTAATTTTTGGTATAAGACTTTCCATTATAAAAAGCTCCTTAAATAGCTACCGGAGCTTTAATGTGAGCATGAGACTGATAACCAACTATCTCAAAGTCTTCAAATTTATAATCAAATAGACTCTCAGGTTTTCTAAGAATATTTAATCGAGGCAATTGAAAGGTTTCACGAGAAAGTTGCTCTTGTGTTTGTTCGAGATGATTTGAATAAAGATGGGCATCGCCACCTGTCCAAATAAAATCGCCCACCTCAAGATCACATTGTTGGGCAACCATATGAGTCAGCAGTGCATAACTTGCGATATTAAAGGGAACTCCCAAAAAAACATCACAGCTGCGCTGATATAACTGACAAGACAATTTCCCTTCCGCTACATAGAACTGAAACAAAAGATGACAAGGGGGCAAGGCCATATTATCAATTTCACCTACATTCCATGCAGAAACGATATGACGTCTTGAGTTAGGGTTTGTTTTAATGTCATCGACAACTTGAGTTATTTGATCAACATGACCACCACCGGCTTTTGGCCAATTACGCCATTGATAACCATAAACCGGTCCTAAATCACCCTTTTCATCTGCCCATTCATCCCAAATTGAGACACCGTTATCCTTTAGATAACCAGTATTAGTGTCGCCGTTTAAAAACCAAATTAACTCATGGATAATTGAGCGTAAATGAAGCTTTTTAGTGGTAACCATGGGAAAACCATCTTGCAAATTAAAACGCATCTGATGACCAAAGATACTTAATGTCCCGGTACCTGTACGGTCACCTTTTTGAGCACCCTCATCGAGAATTTTTTGCATGAGATCAAGATATTGTTGCATTAGATCGTTTCCAAATTGATAGTTATTGTCATGTAAAGAGTCATGTAAAGAGTCGTTGTAGCCATTTAAATATTTGTTAGTACTATTCTAAATCAGCTTGGTGATTTTTGGTAGGCTTTCCAGAGCCATAACAGTCCAATTATCACCATCGGTAATGATAGTAATTGGCCCATACTCAAATTAAACCAAAGTAAACCGAGATGAGCATCAGGTTGCCGGAAAAATTCAATAATAAATCGCTGTAATCCATAGCCGACCATAAATAAGCCTGAGACTGCCATCCGTGGTCTAGACTTTATTGAAAACCAAAACAGCAAACCAAACAATACGACTCCTTCAAGAAAAAATTGATATAACTGTGAAGGATGGCGTAATAAAAAATCAGGGTCGGTATGGAATCGCATTGCCCAAGGGAGATCGGGGCTTGCAACTCTTCCCCAAAGTTCACCATTAATGAAGTTTCCTATTCGTCCAAAACCAAGACCTATGGGTATAAAGGGAGCACAAAAGTCACTTATTTCAAAAAAACTTTTACCGGTTTTCTTTGAGAAATAATAAAATGCTGCCAAGACCCCTAAAAATCCGCCATGGAATGACATTCCACCTTCTGTAATTTTGAACAGGTACATTGGATTGGCAAGGAATAAATCCATGTGGTAGAAAAATACATAACCAAAACGACCACCGAGAACCACACCAAGGAAGCCATAAAAGATCATATCGCTAACTTGCTCTTTGTCCCAACTGTTGTCAGCTGATTTTGCACGATAATTACCCAAAATCCAGGCCGCTAAAAGACCCAGCATATACATCAGCCCATACCATTTGAGTCCGATGGGACCAACACTCATACCAAATAAATCGATAGGTCCGAAAGATATAATGTCAGGATTAATTAGAGGTGCGTCCATTGTGTGTCTCTTATTATTTTAGTAAATTTAACTTAATTGAGTAAAACCTTAGTACCAACCACCAATAAAAAAGCGGCGAAGGTTTTTGATAATAAAGGTGCAGATATTTTGTGCGCTAGTTTAGCACCAATCGGTGCAAATATAACGGACGTAATAATAATTCCAAGAACTGCTGGCCAGTAGACATAGCCACTACTAAAAGCCGGTAAATTTGTCTGCCCGAAGCCGACGATTATAAAGCCTATTGTTCCTGAAAATGCAATGGGCAATCCACAGGCTGCTGAGGTAGCAATAGCTTTTACTATTGGCGTTTTCCAATAACTTAAAATAGGTACAGTGAGCGAGCCTCCGCCAATGCCAATCATGGTCGATAAACCTCCTATGAAGCTTCCTACCATAATTAATTTTGCTGTTTTTGGTAATTCTGTAACGGTACCCAACTGTAATTTAAACATCATCTTAAAGGCGATCAGAATAACTGAAACAGCGAATAAGTTTGTTAGCACTTGTTCGGAAATGCTATCGGCAATATAAGATCCAATAAAAGAGCCTAGGATAATACCGGGTAAAAATTGCCTAAATACAGGCCAGAGTATGGCTTGATGTTTTTGATGTGCTATAAGCGATGAAATTGACGTAACAACAATTGTACAAAGTGATGTTGCAACACAGATGGTCATTAAATGAGTGGCATCAACTCCGACCAATGGCAATATAACGAGCAGCACAGGTACAATAAACAGACCACCCCCAACACCAAGAAGCCCAGCCAGTAAACCAGCAAAAGCCCCCGTTAAAAGATAGAGAGATATTTCGAGTAATTCAAACGTCGGCATTAAAGACCTTTATTCCTTTTTCTTAGGCTGCCAAACTAAAAGATTATTGTTAGCGGGTAATTGATGGCTGTTCACGAAGATTAAGCCCTTTTCATCAGCCAGTTCTTTCAAGGCTTCAAAATCCCTCAGTCCTGACTCAGGATTTCTGTCTCGTAACATTTTATCGAAAGCCTCATTGCTGCTTGAGGTGAAATGGCCATTAAAATTAAAAGGACCATAGAGACAAAAATATCGCTCTGGTGTTAAAATCTGACCGACTCCTGAAAACATATTTTCAACCATTTCCCAACTCATTATATGGCTAGTATTAGCAGAATATACACCCTCACATTCTCTTATTGGCCATATTTTTTGCGTCACATCTAAAATAAGTGGGCGACCCAAATTATAATGCCTATATTCATTAATCCACTCATTGATACCTTTAACATATTCTCCTTGATCAGATGTTTGCCAATATAATTGAGCTAATTTCTCAGCAAAATAAACAGCATGTTGACCAGTGCCACTGCCAATTTCCAGTACCATTTTAGATTCATTAAAATAATCTTTAATAACATCAAATATAGGTAATTTGTTGTTTTCACTGGCTTGAGAAAATGGTTTATTCATAATGATTAATTATAGACCTATTATTTGTAGGTGAAAGTGTGTAGGTGACATTTTGTAGGCGAAAGTTTCTAGATTAATGTTTGAATATGCTCACTAATTGAGTACTCTTTACTGAGCACCTGGATTAATCAAATCGCCTAGCCCTCTATCTTTCAATACGGTCGTTAAGTATTCACGAACCTCAAATGATGTTTCAAAACTTAAAGTTTTGGCTAATATATCTGAAGCATCAGACATCTTGAATTTCTGAATCACTTTCCTCACTTTCGGAATTGAATGAATATTCATACTAAGGCATGTAACACCTAAAGCTAATAATATTATTGTTGCTAAAGGGTCACCCGCTATTTCTCCACAAATATGTACAGGGATGTTTTCCGTATTACCCGCATCAGCAATTTCTAAAATGGCTAGTAACATTGCTGGATGTAATGATTTATAGAGATAAGAAACCCTAGTATTGTTGCGGTCAACGGCAAACATATATTGCGTTAAGTCATTACTACCAATAGTTAAAAAATCTGCACGCCTTGCAATAGCACGTATCTGATAAACTGCAGAAGGAACTTCTATCACTATACCAACTTTTGGATAGATAAATTCTTCGTCGCTATAATTATTTTCCTTTTTGATTTCATTATATATCTGGCGAATTTGTTTAAAACTTTTATCAATCTCAGACAAAGTTGATATCATGGGTAAAGAAATATGTAAATTTCCTTGCCCAATATTTGCCATCATCATGGCCCGGACCTGTGTATGAAATATTTCTGGATGATCAAGAGTAATTCGAATGCCTCTCCATCCGAGAAAGGGATTCTCTTCTTCAATGGGAAAATACGGCAAGGTTTTATCGCCGCCAATATCCAATGTTCTTATCACCACAGGTTTTCCAGGATAATTATTTAAAATTCGTCGATAAATATTCTCCTGCTCCTCCTCACTAGGAAACTGCTCACTTTTCATAAACGGATATTCACTGCGAAACAATCCAACTCCATCGACGCTAATATCAAAATTATTTTCAAGATCTGCCTGTAATCCACAATTAACCATTAAAGGTATATTGACACCATCGATAGTGGTTGTTTTCTTAGAGGAAGAACTCTGTAACTTATAAAGCATTTGCTGCTCATCGAGCTGTAATTGTCTGTACTCGGTGAGTAGTACTCTGGCTGGTTTAACAAAGAGTAAACCTTTATAGCCATCAACAATTACTGATTTCCCTTCTAAGGCTGATATTGGACAATCTCGTAGACCCATTAATGCTGGAATTCCGAGCGATCGCGCCAAAATGGCAGCATGGGAATTAGAGGAGCCTTTCAGAGAAACGATTCCAACCAATTGTTTCAGTGGCACTTCGGCGATCATTGCAGATGTCACTTGTTCTGAAATTAAAACGGTTCTTAGTGGGAATTTGCTTGATTCAACGTTTTGTCGTTCTAAATGATTAAAAACTCTTCGGCCTAAATCAAGAATATCACTAGCTCGCTCTCTTAAATAAGGATCATCCATTGCCTTAAATTTTTTAACATTTTCATCAATAATTTTTCTCAAAGCACTTACAGCGGTATTCCTATCTTCTTTTATAAACCGTTCAATTTTCTTACCCATACTGTTATGACTCAGCATTTGCTCATAGGCTACAAAAAGCGCGATTTCCTGCTTAGCAAGACTCTTAGATAATGTAGATGCCAAATCACGGATATCTTTTCTGGAACGAGACATCGCTTTTCGTAATTTCCTGATTTCATCATCAGGATCTTTACATTGTCGATTAGGCACACTCGATAGTGAAGTCAGAGGAGAGACAATCCAGCCCTTTCCTACCCCAATGCCCGAGGTACTTGAGCTAGAATTAAATTGCGTTGAACTCTTGCGGCGAGTTTTCGATTCGATAAGATTACGCAATTCTGCATTGACAATAATACCTGCTAATTGAGCACTGAGAGTTACTAAAAAAGCTTCATCATCTTCGCTAAAAGGTTGCTGTGATTTTCGCTGAACCACAAGCACACCTAATGATTCACGATGGTGAATAATAGGTACCCCTAAAAACCCATGAGCTTCATCTTCACCGCTATCGGGTATTTCAAAAAAAGCTTCGTGATAATTACCTTCATCAAGCTTTAAGGGTTCTTCTCGACGACTAATTAAACTAATAATACCTTTATCGGCGGGAACAATGGTTTTATTCGATGTTGTTGAACTAAATCCATAATTTGCCACAAGGAAATGACTATTTTCGTTTTTGTCCCTTAGATAAACGGAACAAATATCGATATCCATTGCTTGGCTTATCTCACTCACAATAACATCAAATGTCTGTTGCAGCCCTTCGGCTGCATTAACGGTATGAATTATTGAGCGCAGAGTAGATAGCATCGGGACAATAGATTCCTATTTATTAGAGTGTTGCGCGTTTTTTTTATGCCTTCTTTTACGCTTATAAGAGCTGTACTTTTTAACGTTTAAAAAAGGCAGTAGTTCAGACAAAGCGTTACGGTAAACATCACGTTTAAAATCTATCACACTTCTTATGGGATACCAGTAACTTACCCACCGCCAATGGTCAAATTCAGGGCGAGTGCCCCGATCAAACCGAATCAGTTTTTCATCTCCAATCAGTTGTAGTAAGAACCACTTTTGTTTCTGTCCAATGCAAAGCGGTTTAGTACCTTGTCTTAAATATCGTGTTGGCAATCGGTAGTATAGCCATTCATGGGTCTGCTTGAGCAGTTTGACATCTTCACGTCTTAACCCCACTTCTTCATACAATTCCCGATACATCGTTTGTTCCGGTGTTTCGCCTTTATCAACGCCACCTTGAGGGAACTGCCAGGCATTTTGACCATGTCGCTTTGCCCACAATAATTGACCTTTCTGATTTGAGATGACAATACCGACATTGGCACGGAAACCTTCCGAGTCAATCATCTTTAAATCATCCTTCAAATTTTTAATTACCTCATTCTTTCACAGCTAGAGCTTGGCGGCAAATTAATCCTAGAAATATTACTCAGTTCAAGCTAGTGTATATCCCTAAATTTTATATAACTCAGCTAATATTTGCCCATTGTATGACTTTCAAACAGGTATCAAAATTAAGTGTCATTAATTAACGCCCCTGATAATGTTGAGCAATTAATGCAGCGTGTGCAGACAATCGCTGGAATGACTCTTGCTTCCCTTGCTCATTCAATTAATGTTGAGATACCCGAAAACCTTCGACGTGAAAAAGGGTGGGTCGGACAGCTGCTTGAAAAACTACTGGGTGCAACAGCTGGCAATAAACCCGAGCCTGATTTTGTTGGCCTAGGTATAGAACTTAAAACCCTACCTATTGATGCCAGAGGATATCCTAGTGAATCCACCTATGTTTGTGTTGTTCCCTTAACCCATACCGAAGGTTTACATTGGGATAACAGTCTCGTTAAAGCCAAACTATCACAGGTACTATGGATACCTATTGAAGCCGATAAACGAATACCATTAGCCCAGCGTAGGGTAGGTATGGGAATTTTATGGCAGCCTGATACAGACACCGAATCAAAACTAGCCTGTGATTATGATGAATTTATAGATCGCATAACCCTTGGTGAGGTAGAATCCATTACTGCCCATCAAGGAGAGTGTCTTCAAATTAGACCTAAAGCGGCTAATTCTTCAGCCCTCACGAAAGGAATCGGTGATGAAGGACAATCTATCAAAACCTTGCCAAGAGGATTTTATCTTAGACCCTCCTTCACCCGACAAATTATTCATCAGTGGAAGACAAAATAAAATGTCATACATAAGCTCCGATTTGAAGCTTATGCACAGAAATACTTAGGGTTATTAACGACAGTCGTTTTTATGAATTTCAGCACTAAAAGAAAGACTAACTTCATCAGTGAAAGCATCCTCAGAAGCTTTTATTTCTGCACCAGTCGAAGCATCTCCAGTGATGGTAGAAGCTCCACATAGATTTGCAGAAGAGCCTGTAGACATATCAACGTTTGCCGTATCAACAGTAAATTGTCTTGAACTACCATTAAAAACAGACCCTGTAGAGAGATCTAATTCAAGTGTTTGAGTAGCACCTTCAACGTTGATATTGGCGCCTGTTCCTGCTTCAACCTTAATTAAGCTACTATTAACTGCACAATCAACAACGTCAATCATTGAGCCTGTTGAGCCAACAATCTTCGATAAAGGGCTCGATGTTTCAATAACAACACTGATCGAATTATCCTCTTTTTTTTCATCATCACCAAAAATATTATTTAAGATGTTACTAGCTGATGTATTTCTTGAAATTTCAAGATGACCACCTTTAACAGTTACTTCGAGTTTATCTAAGACTTTTTTGTTAGCCGTTATTGTTACAGTATTTTGATTGCCACACATGACCTTGCCAGTCATGCCTGTTCCCAGTTCGATCCCTACAAAGCTATCCACTTCTAAAAAGTCTTGCGTTGCCATTAACGGTAAGCTCATTATTGATACTAAGAGTAATGGTGTGCCTGTCTTAAAGGTTTTGTTCATGATATTCCTCCAATTCTAAATTACGATCTTTTTTATTGTCAAAATCACTATAATGTCTTTTATTGAATAAGCATTAAATGTGCCAATGAACTATTAGATGTTATTTATTTTAAAAAGGTTTGGATCGGCTGGCTTAAAGGCTGTTTTAAAGCAAACTATGGGCCAATGTCTATCTCTGCGTGCTACAAAAACTAGTCATTTTGACTATCAACTAGCCAATTTTCATTTTTATCTTCGCCAAAAAGCTGGAACGAATAAGACTAATAAAGTAAATATTTCTAGCCGTCCCAGTAACATGGCAAAGCAAAGTACCCATTTAGATACATCACCAATGCCGGCATAACTGAGAGCCACATCACCCAGTCCTGGCCCAAGATTATTCATACAGGCGGCGACCGCAGAAAAGGCTGTTACCTGATCAAGCCCATCAGCCATCAATATCAGCATCATAATAATAAATAAGAAAATATAAGCAGCAAAGAAACCCCAAACAGCGCCAATGATATTATTATGCAGAGGCTGCTTGCCTAACTTAATAACAAATACCGCTCTTGGATGTATTAACTTCTTTATCTCACGATATCCCTGCTTGAATAAGAGCAGGACTCTTATCACTTTCATGCCGCCACCGGTGGAACCGGCACAACCACCAACAAAACTCGTTAGTAGAAGTATAAGGGGTAAAAATGCGGGCCAGAGATTGAAATTAGAGGTTGTAAAACCCGCTGTGGTACCTATCGATATGGCTTGGAAAATTGCATTTCGTACAGAATATTCAGTACCAAATGAATTACTGGCAAACAAGACTATAAAACAAAGTAAGGCTGTTATTCCTAAAATAGATACATAAGCTTTAAACTCGGGATCACGAATATATTGGCCCAATGTAAAACTGTTAAAGGCAATGTAGTGCAGTGAAAAGTTCACCCCAGCTATCAACATAAATACAGCACAGATAGCTTCGATAATGGCGCTATCAAAATAACCTATGCTGGCATCGTGGGTAGAAAAACCACCAATAGCAATGGTTGAATAGGCGTGTGTTAAAGCATCAAAAAAAGTCATTCCAGCGGACCAATAGGCCAAGGTGCAGGAGATAGTCAATACCAAATAAATGTACCACAATGCCTTGGCTGTACCAGCTATCCGAGGTGTTAATTTAGAGTCTTTGACCGGGCCGGGTGTCTCTGCCTTATAAAGTTGCATTCCACCAATGCCAAGCATGGGTAGAACAGCGACTGCCAACACGATAATACCCATACCGCCTATCCACTGTAATTGTTGTCGATAGTATAAGATCGCTTTAGGCATGGTATCTAGACCACTCAATACCGTTGCACCGGTGGTAGTGAGGCCTGAAAATGATTCAAACACTGCATCGACAAGTTGTATATCTTGAGTAGCGGAGAGATAAAATGGTAAGGCACCAAAACTTGATAAGACTGTCCAGAACAATACAACAATTAAAAAACCATCTCGGGTTTTAAGTTCTGCTTTACAATCTCTGTATCGATACCAAAGAAGACCACCAAGAAATAAGGTAATAAAAAAGGATTGAATGAAAGATAAACCACCCGAATCCTTATAGATATAAGCGACCACCATGGGAGGAATTAAGGTCACACTGAGTAGCGTAATTAAAATTCCTAATATGCGAAGTATGGTACCTAAGTGCATCTAACGACCTATATAAAGGTGGCATCAACTTGGAACAATCGTTCCACGTCATGAACATATTGTTTATCGACTAAAAATAAAATCACATGATCATCGCTCTCAATAACCACATCATCATGAGCCATCAAGACTTTTTCATCACCTGATTCACCACGCACTATGGCACCAATGGTGGTTCCAGGTGGTAATTTTAATTCTTCAATTTTTCGTCCCACAACGCGGGAGGTATGGGAGTCGCCATGGGCGATGGTTTCAATGGCCTCAGCCGCACCACGTCTTAGGCTGTACACCATAGCAATATCGCCTTGTCGTATATAAGTAAGTAGTGAGCCGATAGTTGCCCTCTGAGGAGAAATTGCAATATCGATACCGTTGCTCTGGGCTAAATCCACATACTCGGGACGGTTAATAAGTACCATGACCTTTCGACCGCCTAATGCTTTGGCTAGCATAGAAGACATAATGTTAGCCGCGTCATTATTGGTCACAGCAATAAAAACATCCATATCTTCAATGTTTTCTTCTATCAACATGTCTTTATCTGCTGCATCAGCGTTGATCACTGTACCGTTTAGTTCTGCTGATAATTCTCTAGCATGGTCGCGGTCGCGCTCGATCACTTTCACCTGACAACCTAAGGCCTCGAGGGAGTGGGCTAAGCCCGCACCAATATGCCCACCGCCGGCGATCATAATTTTCTTATAGGGTTCTTCAAGTTTTTGCAGTTCACCGATAACAACATTAATGTCATTTTTCTCAGCAATGAAAAAAACCTCATCATTAGCTTCAATAATCGTTGAACCAATAGGTACGATGGGCTTACCCTGCCTAAAAACAGCTGCAACACGGGTGTCAACATTAGGTATATGCTGTTTTAAAGTAGCAAGAGCATTACCCACCAAAGGCCCGCCATAGTAAGCTTTCACAGCAACTAATCGAACTAATCCATTAGCAAAATCAAGTACCTGAAGTGCTCCAGGATAACGAATTAATTTAAAGATATGTTCGGTTACCACTTGCTCCGGGCTGATAACAACATCGACATTTAAGCTACCCGGCGTGTCTTTATCAAACAACATGGCTTTATTTTTTAGATAACTAGGATCTCTTACGCGAGCAATCTTGGTAGGAATTTTAAATAACAGCCAGGCAATCTGGCAGGCAATCATATTTGTTTCATCACTGTTAGTAACAGCAATCAATAAATCGGTATTTTCAGCCCCAGCTTTAGCTAAGATGTCTGGATGTGATGCCTGACCACAGATGGTACGAATATCGAGATGATTGTGTAGTTCATCGAGACGTTCTTGTGAAACGTCAACCAAGGTTATTTCGTTATCTTCGCCTTCTAGATCTTTAGCTAGAGTGCCTCCAACCTGGCCTGCACCGAGAATTATTATATGCATTTTATTCGTTGCCGTTTAATTCGCTGATTCTACTCATTATTTTAGCTTGTAAAATCATTGATGATTGTTTTTATTAGCTTGCCTAGTCTAACGCTTATTGATCAAATATCTACTGTAAATATCGACAATCTTTAAAGTTTTTTGAGTTTTGCGTAATAAAATCCATCCATTTGCTCATCCCCTGGTAATATTTGCCACTCTTTTTCAAGAACCGCATCGGTCTGTCGCTTTAAAAAGCTCATGATCTGCTCAGTATTTTCCGACTTTAATATAGAGCAAGTTGAATAAAGCATGATGCCCCCCGATTTTAACAAAGGCCAAAGCGCATCAAGAAGCTTCTGTTGAATATCATTGAGTGGTTCAATATCTGTTGCTCGTCGCAAAATAGCTATATCGGGATGCCTCCTGATAATACCCAGTGCACTGCAGGGGGCATCACAAAGGATCCTATCAAATTGTTTTCCTTCAAACTCTTCGCCAACAAACCAAGAACCGGGATCGCTAGCATCGGCAACAACACTTTTCGCTTTAAGTTTTAATCGAGCAAGATTTTCATCAAGTCGGAGCAGGCGTTTTGCAGAACTATCGAGTGCAATTACGGTACTGTTGTTGTCTGAAAGTTCAAGAATATGAGCAGTTTTGCCACCCGGAGCCGCACAGGCATCAAGAATGAACTGCCCTTGTTTAAGGTCTAGCAACTCTGCGGCCTGTTGAGCAGCGCTATCTTGTACCGAAAAATCTCCCTCCAGATAACCCGGCAAGGTTGTAACATCACAACTTTTATCGAGTAACAGAGCATTTGATGCAAGACTATGGGGTGTAGCAGAAATCAACGCCTCATCTAATGTAAGTAAATACTGTTCCCGGCTGTTATGCCGGCTATTAACCCTTAATGTCAAAGGGGCTCGTTGACGACTATTGAGGCATATTTCTTGATAACTTTCTGGCCAATCGACTTTAAGACGCTTAATCAGCCATCTCGGCATATTTGAGGCAACTTCAGGAAACTTACTTACACGCGTTAGTAACTGCTCACTTTCTCTTAATGCTTTTCTTAATAAGGCATTAACTAATCCTTTTGCCCAATTTTTCTTTATCTTTAGGGTAGCCTGAACAGTTTCACTGAGTACCGCATGGTCAGGAATTCGAGTATGAAAGAGTTGATATAAGCCGAGTAGAATCAAACATAGAACGTCATCATCTTTGTTCTTAAGAGGCTTCTCTAAAAGTTCTGCTGCGATGGCTTTTAATTGAAAGTATTGGCGTAAGGTTCCAATGGTCAGTTCCCTGGCAAGAGCCCTGTCTTTAGGTTCTAAATGGGAAAAGTCTGGTAAAACTTCACTCAAGGATTTTCCATGACTGACCACTTGAGTTATTCCTTTGGCCACTCGGGCTCTTAGGGCAGCACTCATAGGTCGAATTGTTGCCCTGGTAAAAATCGAGCACGATAGGCATTTAATAGCTCTTTAATTGGCGTCATTTTTTTCCCAGCTAACTGCAGAGAAGTGATCAGCAAAGAATCGTCCTTACAGGCAACTCTGATCCCTTGTTCATCAGCACTGATGATAACTCCTGGCTCAACATCTTCAATTGATTGTCCTTTAAACATCCTAGCTATTATTTTTAACTTCTCGCCCTTTAAACTGACAAAACTACCTGGCCAAGGAGTAAAAGCCCGTATCTTTCTATCGATTTGCTCAGCACTAAGAGACCAGTTTATTGCACCTTCATCTTTTGTCAGTTTTTTAGCGTAACAGGCATCATTATCATTTTGTACCACAGGTTTTATAATGCCTTCAGCAATTTGATCCAGTGCTTTTATCAGAGTTTTGGCACCATAATCCATCAAGCGGTCATGCAAAGTGGTGGTGTTATCATCATCAGCAATGGGGAGCTTATCAATCATTAGCATGTCACCGGTATCTAAACCTTCATTCATCTGCATGATGGTGACGCCAGATTGTTTGTCGCCCGCTTCGATAGCTCGATGAATAGGTGCTGCGCCCCGCCATCGAGGTAATAAAGAGGCATGAACATTTATACAACCAAGACGAGGAATATTAAGAATGTCGAGCGGTAAGATAATGCCATAGGCAACCACCACCATAATATCAGCTTCAAAAGAACGTAACATCGCTCTAGCATCCACGGTTTTAAGACTTTCGGGCTGACAGACCATTAAATTATTGAGTAGTGCTAACTGCTTTACAGGACTAGCGGTTAATTTTCTACCACGCCCCGCGGGTCGATCTGGCTGGGTATAGACAGCACAAAGGTGGTGTCTTGAATCAATCAAACTTTGAAGATGTGCCGCAGCAAACTCAGGTGTTCCAGCAAAAACGACCTTAAGCGGGGGTGTATTGATCATTATTGTTGACCACGTTGCTTTTTTTCAAGTTGCTTACGAATACGATTACGCTTGAGTGGTGACAGATAATCAACAAAAACCTTGCCTTGGAGATGATCCATTTCATGTTGAATACAGATAGCCAATAAATCATCAGCTTCAAGATGCTGAGTATTTCCATCAACATCATGGTATTCAAGGGTGAGCGTTTCGGCCCTTAATACATTAGCGTAGATACCTGGAAAGGATAAACAGCCTTCTTCATAAACAGTTTCACCCGATTTTTCTATTATTTTTGGGTTTATTATTATTAATGGGCTATCTTTATTTTCACTGGTGTCAAGCACTAGCAGTTGCTTTGCAACGTTCACTTGAGTAGCTGCAAGGCCAATACCAGGCGCTTTATACATGGTTTCAAGCATGTTATTTGCAAGTATTGTGATGCTTTGCTCAAAAACTGATATTGGCTGAGCTTTTTCGCGCAAACCAGGGTGTGGATACTGAAGAATGTGTAATAATGCCATAACTATGTAGGATAACTTCTAGTAATTAAGTAAGTTTAGTTGCTAAGGGACTGATTATACTGCAAAATAGGCTTGTGGCGCTATCGCTTTTTTCAGTCATAAATTTTACAGCCATTGCCTTAAAGCCATTAACTGTGTCTAACAAGTGAATGATGACACAAGTAATGAGAATAGTTAATAAAAACGAACGTAGGGAATACGAATATGAAAACTTTAGCCATATGCTCGTTGTTTCTGGCTCTGATGTTAATCACCTTGCCAGTACAAAGCGTTGAGCTTAAAGATGGTCACCCCACTGTCTATATTGTTAAGAAAGGTGACACTCTCTGGGATATTTCAGCAATCTTTCTTGACAAGCCTTGGCTCTGGCCGGAAATTTGGCATGTTAATCCACAGGTTGATAATCCACATTTAATTTATCCAGGTGATGAATTAAAACTCGTCTATATCGATGGTAAACTTAGACTAGTTCGTACAAATGATGAAAAGTTATCACCTCAAGTACGAGTTTTATCTGAAGGTGATGCTATACCAACCATAGCACTCGATGTGATCAGACCATTTCTCTATAGTCCAAGAGTGGTAACTGATGAAGAAATGAATACCGCGCCTTACATCCTAGCGGCAGATTCACAGCGCTTAATTTATGCTGAAGGTAGCAAACTTTATATCAGGGGTGTGACAGACTCATCCTTAAAAGGTTACTCTTTGTTTAGAAAGGGAGATCCTTATATTGACCCTGAAACAGGTGAACTACTGGGTATTGAAGCAATTCATCTTGGTAGTGGCACCATGACTAGAGGCGGCGATCCTGCAACCATGATGGTTACTGAATCAGTGCAAGAAATACTCAGTGGTGACAGAGCTTTGCCTTTTGACGATAAAGTCTTTCCACCAGTATTTATGTTAAGACCACCAAACTTTGATATCACCACTTATTTAATCTCTGTTTACAACGGTGTTACGCAAATTGGCACCTATGATGTGGTGATCCTTAATAAAGGTGAGCGTGACTCTCTTGAAGTAGGACATGTATTAACTATATTGCAGTCTGGTCGAGTGATTAAAGACCCTCATTCAGCAAACGCTAAAAATGAAATGGTAACTCTTCCTTCTGAAGTTGCTGGTTCATTGATGGTATTTCGTACTTTCGAGAAAACCAGTCTGGCTCTGGTTATGCGATCAAATCGTCCGATCCATGTCATGGATACAGCGGTTACACCTCAGTAAAATTGAAAGACTGACGGCTTCATGGATGAAGCCGCTATTAAACAAGGAGTATCCAGATGGACCTGGAGCATATAACCTCATGGTTGAAGCTAAATCAACAACCTTATCCCCTCGTTAATGAATTTCTAAAAAACATATCAAGTTTTGACGTACAGCAGGATATTGTCTCGTTAATTGCTCATTGGTTGAAAAAGCATCAGGCGACTATCAATACTGCTCAGTTGAAAAACTCACTTAGCTGGTTAGAACGGCCTAATCACTTTTTAATCTCTTTTCTACAATTTCCTCAACAATTGAAAACAATTAATAATCCACCTGCACTGCTTTTTCTATCAGGTAATCCGGCACTATTATACCAACCACAATTAGCTATAGTTGGCAGCAGGAAACCGACCAGTGGAGGATGTGAAAACACCCGTTATTTTGCAACAGTACTGGCACGCTCAGGCTTAGTGATATTAAGTGGCATGGCAGCAGGAATCGATGGCCTAGCCCACCAAGCTGCAATAGAAGCTGAAGGCTTAACCTCAGCGGTTCTAGGTTGTGGACACAATACTTGCTATCCCAAAATGCATCAAAATTTATTTAATAATATCAAAGAGAAGGGCCTAATAATAAGTGAGTTTTCACCCGACACACCGGTACGACCCTATCAGTTTCCACAACGCAACAGGATAATCAGTGGTCTTAGCCAAGGAGTTTTAGTGGTTGAAGCTGCAATAAAAAGTGGCTCGTTAATAAGTTGTCGACTCGCTGCTGACCAAGGTCGAGACGTTTTTGCTATACCTGGTGATATTACAAATCCGCTGACTAAAGGTTGTCATCATCTTATTCGAAATGGTGCTTGTCTAGTGGAAAGTCCAGAGCAAATTCTAGAAGAACTAAATGTCGAGTTACCCCTGGAACAGCAATCAGGGCAAAGCTTAGATTTATTTCGAAAAAATACAGCCATGTCTGAGAAAGAGTCCCAAGTATTTAATTGTATTAATCGCCATCCCACATCCATTAATAATTTACAAAATCGAACTCAATTTGAAATATCTGAATTGTTATCATTACTGTTTACATTAGAGATGAAAAACAAAGTAAACAGTAGCGCCGATGGTTATTATAAAAAAGAGCACCGATAATTACCTTTAGCGGGTAAAATTACTTTTGTATCGAGGCTATTCAGTTTAGAATTAACGCCAACTTTATCAACTCAGCTAAGAGAATTACTATAATGAACCAAGCCTTTGTTGCAATTTTAATGGGATCAGATTCTGATCTTCCAGTCATGAGAGCCACTATGGAAGTATTGAATAAACTTCAAGTGCCCTTTGAAGTTAAAATCACTTCAGCTCATCGTACCCCAATAGAAACTCATGACTATGTAACAAGCGCGGAACAGCGTGGCTGTAAAGTCTTCATTGCAGCAGCTGGATTAGCAGCTCATCTTGCCGGTGTTGTTGCTGGTATAACATTAAACCCTGTTATTGGTGTTCCAATGGATGCTGGCCCACTACAAGGTATGGATGCCTTACTGTCAACAGTTATGATGCCTGGTGGTGTGCCGGTAGCAAGTGTTGCTATTGGCAAAGCAGGTGCAAAGAATGCAGGTTATCTGGCAGCACAAATTTTATCAGTTGCAGACGACGACCTAGCCTTAAGAGTTCGCGCTGAAAGAGCAGAAAGTGCAGCAGCTGTGGTTGAAAAAGACGCTGCACTTCAGCAAGAGTTAAACGCTTCTTAATGTCTCTTGCTGTCAGTAATATTGAACAAGCAGTCAAGACATTACATGAAGGTGGGATTATTGCCTATCCCACCGAAGCAGTTTTTGGCCTAGGTTGTGATCCTAACAATCTTCAGGCAGTTCAGAAGTTATTGGATTTGAAATCACGATCTTATACTAAAGGCTTGATTATCATTGCCAGTCATATTGAACAATTAACACCTTGGGTTGACTTTAATCTTGTACCTGATCTACAGGTCATTAAGGCTAGTTGGCCAGGTCCTGAAACTTGGCTCATTCCTTGTAAGAAAAACGTCTCGAAACTACTTCGAGGCCATCATTCAACCTTAGCAGTCAGAGTTTCAGATCACCCCATTGTTCAACAACTGTGCCAGCAATTTGATGGAGCGATAACCTCAACCAGTGCAAATAAAAATGGCGAGACAGCTGAGATGACTTTGCCCTCATTACAACAGTTATTTTCAGAACAAATAGATTGTTATGTTTTAGGTGACCTTTCGGGCAATGCCCGACCTTCGCGCATCCGAGACGCCCTAAGCGGTAAACTAATCAGAACATAATTTTAAAAGGTTATATCAATGAGTTTAAACATCGAAAGCGTTCGCAACTATTTAATGAACTTACAAGATGACATTTGTACGGCATTAGAAGAAGCTGAGGGTGGCAAAAAATTCGTCGAGGATTCTTGGCAACGACCTGAAGGTGGTGGTGGTCGCAGTAGGGTTATTGAAGATGGTGATGTCTTTGAAAAAGGCGGTGTCAATTTCTCCCATGTTTTCGGTGCCTCTTTACCAAAAACTGCGAGCGCTAAACGGCCGGAACTTGCAGGACGTTCATTCCAAGCGATGGGCGTCTCCTTAGTACTACATCCTCATAATCCTTATGTGCCAACATCCCATGCTAATGTGCGCTTTTTTGTAGCTGAAAAAGAAGGTGAAGAACCAGTATGGTGGTTTGGTGGTGGTTATGATCTAACGCCTTATTATGGATTTGATGAAGATTGTATTAGTTGGCATAAAACCGCTCAAGATTGTTGTGCGCCTTTTGGAGATGATGTTTATCCTTGGATGAAAAAATGGTGTGATGAGTATTTCTATCTTAAGCATCGTGATGAACCTAGAGGGGTTGGCGGTTTATTTTTTGATGATTTAAACGATCGTCCCTTTGAAGAATGTTTTGCCATAACAAAAGCTGTCGCTGAAAGTTTTGTTAAAGCTTATGTACCTATAGTAGAAAAGCGAAAAAGTATGAGCTATGGTGAAACTGAGAAGTCATTTCAACGGTATCGAAGAGGCCGCTATGTTGAGTTTAACCTAGTCTATGATCGAGGCACCATTTTTGGGTTACAATCAGGTGGTCGGACTGAATCAATATTAATGTCACTGCCACCAGAGGTGAACTGGCGATATGATTGGCAGCCAGAGCCTGGCAGCGAAGAAGAGAAATTATATCAACACTACTTACAAACAAAAGACTGGGCAAATATGTCTTTATAAAAATATTAGATTAAGGAAGAAACCATGAACAAACCTCAGACAACTGGTACTTTCCCTGCTCGAAGAATGCGCCGTATGCGACGCAATAAATTTTCAAGAGAACTGATGGCAGAAAATCGATTACATGCGAGTGATTTAATTTATCCTGTTTTCATACTGGAGGGAAGTGGCAAAAGAGAAATCGTGCCATCAATGCCCGGTGTTGAAAGACTATCGGTTGATCTTCTCATAGAGCAAGCAACAGAACTTCACCAAAAGGGTCTGCAGATGATGGCGCTCTTTCCTGTCATTGATAGCAGAAAAAAATCACTGTTAGCAGAAGAAAGCTATAACACTGATGGTCTTGTGCAAACTGCAGTTCGGGCATTGAAAGAAGCTTTACCTGAACTAGGTATTATGACTGATATTGCCCTTGATCCTTATACATCACATGGTCAGGATGGCATACTGGATGAACAGGGTTATGTGGTAAATGATCACACTATTGAGGTGCTAGTTAATCAGGCCATTAGTCACGCAGAGGCAGGTGCTGAGGTGGTAGCACCTTCAGATATGATGGACGGTCGTATTGGTGCCATTCGTGTGGCTCTTGAGCTAAATGGTTTTTGCAATACGCGTATCATGTCCTACGCCGCTAAATACGCTTCAAGCTTTTATGGACCTTTTCGAGATGCAGTAGGTTCATCAAAAAATCTTGCCGGTGGAGATAAGAATTCTTATCAAATGGATCCGGCTAATTCTGATGAAGCTCTTCATGAAGTCGCTCTTGATATTGAAGAAGGTGCTGATATGGTGATGGTTAAACCCGGTATGCCATATTTAGATGTAGTTAAACGAGTAAAAGATACCTTTTTAGTACCAACCTTTGCTTATCAAGTTAGTGGAGAATATGCGATGTTAAAAGCTGCTGCCGCAAATGGTTGGCTAGAGGAACGTGCTGTGGTTATGGAATCATTACTGGCATTTAAGAGAGCAGGAGCTGACGGTATTCTAACTTACTTCGCACCGGATGTTTTAAGTTGGTTAGAATCAATTTAGCCCGGCATTTACAACATGATCAATAAACCGGATGCTGCGACATTCGGTAGCTTAATCGACCAGGTACTTTCTTTAAGTCAGTCTAAAGTTGAACGCGTTTGGCTCGGTACTGAGTTTCTTGCCAAGCAAGAAGACGCAGGTGATGGCTCCTTCGGGCCTTTTCCAAAGTGGATGAAGCAAACCGATGAACGACGAAAAATAAAAGGGTTACCTTATCTTCTGAACTTGACAATAAACGTCTAGATGCCTGGGACAAACAAAAATCATAAACATCTAGATCTGCTTATATTTATGAGAATTGATTCATTGTATTGTCCTTACCTGAAGCCTTAAGGGCTTGAGCACCAGAAAAATACTCCTTATGATTATCACCAATATTAGACCCTGACATATCTTGATGTTTCACACAGGCTAAACTTTCCCTAATTTCTTTACGTTGAACATTTTCTACATAAGCTAACATTGCTTTCTCTCCAAAATATTCTTTGGTTAGATTGTCAGTAGAAAGTGCCGTTGTGTGATACGTTGGCAAGGTTATTAAGTGATGGAAAATACCCGCCTGAGCTGAGGACTCCGATTGGAAATTACGTATTTTTTCATCGGCCTCCAGTGCTAAATCCATCTCATCATATTCGGCACTCATTAAGTTCTCACGAATATAATCTGTAGTCTCCTTACCTTCTTTTTGCCAAGCATCAAAGACCTGTTGTCTAAAATTTAAGGTCCAGTTAAATGATGGGCTATTGTTATAAACCAACTTCGCATTCGGAACAACCTCTCTAATAGCATTAACCATTGTGGCTATCTGACCGATGTGGGGTTTCTCAGTTTCTATCCACAATAAGTCCGCGCCATTTTGTAATGATGTAATACAATCTAGAATAACTCTTTGTTCACCCGTGTTTGCTTTAAACTTAATTAATCCATTAGCAAGTCGAGTCGGTTTTATGAGTTTTTCCACCTGTTTAAAAACTATATCACCAGTATTTAACTGCTCAAGAGACGTAACCTCTTCACCGTCGATATAAGCATTATATTGTTCTGCCAAGTCACCAGGGGTTTGCGACACTGGAATTTTCTGAGTAAGGCCGGCGCCAAGCGAGTCAGTTCGGGCTACGATAACACCATCGTCAACACCGAGTTCTAAGAAGGCATAACGTACGGCATTGATTTTAGCGAGAAAATCCTCATGAGGTACCGTCACCTTGCCATCTTGATGCCCGCATTGTTTGGCATCAGAAACTTGATTTTCAAGTTGAATACAACAGGCACCCGCTTCAATCATTTTCTTTGCTAGCAGATAAGTCGCCTCCTCATTACCAAAACCGGCATCAATATCAGCAACGATTGGCACAATATGGGTTTCAAAATTATCTATCTGTTTGATAACCGCTCGCTCTTTGACATGATCACCAACTTCAATGGCATTATCGAGATCGTTAAAAAGATGATTGAGTTCCCTAGCATCGGCTTGCTTAAGAAATTGATAAAGCTCATTGATTAAAGCAGGAACCGCTGTTTTTTCATGCATGGATTGATCCGGCAATGGACCGAACTCACTGCGAAGCGCTGCAACCATCCAACCTGACAAGTACAAGTAACTACCTTTAGTTGTTCCAAAATGCTTTTTAATCGATATCATTTTTTGCTGACCAACAAAGCCATGCCAACAACCGAGTGACTGTGTATATTGAGTCGGATCGTTATCATAAGCATCCATATCTTGACGCATTATTTTTGCTGTGTATTTTGCAATGTCCAAACCAGTATGAAAGCGGTTTTGTAGGCGCATACGTGTCACATATTCTGGATTGATAGCTCTCCAATGTTCACCTTGCTCGAATATTGTCTCACTTGCTGTTTGGGTTTCATGTTTATATGTTTTCATGTTGAGCCTCGCTAACTTTTATTGTACGTTGTGTATTTATTAGGTAATAAAGCTATAATTATTGATTGTTTTTAATGACTTTCTTTAACTTTCATTCTGTAATGGTGTAACAAAGGCTCTGTATAACCATTGGGCTGTTCTTTACCTTTAAAGATAAGATCTGATGCAGCTTGGAATGCTAAACTCTGCTCGAAGTTTCCGGTCATAGTCTGATAATCTTCAGTGGCTTCATTTTGTTTATCCACAATTAACGCCATCCGCTCTAGCGTTTCAATAACCTGAGTATCACTACAAATACCGTGGAGTAACCAATTGGCAATGTGTTGGGATGAAATACGTAAAGTCGCTCGGTCTTCCATCATGCCGATATGATTAATGTCAGGTACCTTTGAGCAACCAATACCAAGTTCGACCCATCTCACCACATAACCAAGAATGCCTTGGATGTTGTTGTCTAATTCCCGCTCAATAACCTCAGCTGATAAAGGCATTCTCTGCTTATTAATTAACGGAATCGTTAGGATGTCACTGAGTTTTGCTCTTGGACGTTTCTTCAATTGATCCTGAACCTCATTAACATCCACAAAATGATAATGCAGAGCATGTAAAGTGGCAGCCGTTGGTGATGGTACCCAGGCTGTAGTTGCGCCTGATTGTGGATGAGTGATCTTTTCTTCCATCATTTGTTTCATTTCATCAGGCATAGCCCACATGCCTTTACCAATTTGAGCCTTGCCTTGAAATCCGCAGGCTAAACCAATATCAACATTCCAGTTTTCATAGGCTGCTATCCAGGGTTGCTGTTTAATTTCAGCTTTAGGTAGGAAAGGCCCCGCTTGTATACTGCTATGAATTTCATCACCTGTACGGTCTAGAAAACCAGTATTAATGAAAAAGATTCGCTCTTTAGCAACCCTAATACATTCTTTTAAATTAACCGTCGTACGTCTTTCTTCATCCATAATGCCTAATTTGATGGTATTACTCTTAAGACCTAGCATTTGTTCAATGCGAGAAAATAGTGTGCAGGTAAATTGCACTTCTTCAGGACCATGCATTTTAGGTTTTACGATATAGATACTACCGGCCTGACTGTTTTGAATGCCTGAATGTCTATCTTTTTGTAGATCAATCGAACCGATAAGAACTGTAATCACAGCATCGACAATACCTTCAGGAGCGTTGTAGCCTTGTTCGTCCTGCATCAATTCAGTATCCATAAGATGACCTACATTACGTGCTAATAATAAAGCTCTGCCTGGTAATCGATACTGTTCGCCGTCTTCAGTAGTAAAACGTTTATCAATTTCTAATTTACGAGAAACTTGTTCAGCTTTCTTAGTGAAACGACACTCTAAGGAACCTTCAATTAAACCTAACCAATTTTTATATGCTGCAATTTTATCTTCCGCATCAACGGCTGCAACAGAATCTTCAAAATCCATAATTGTACTTAAGGCGGATTCAACAAGAACGTCTTGAACACCTGCAAAATCAGTAGCGCCATTGCTACCATTCCGGTCAATTTGAATTTCAACATGCAAACCATTATTAACCAGTAAGATAGATGTTGGCTCATTCTTAGAACCGCTAAGAGCAGCAAATTGACAAGGTTTTTTTAATCCTGAGGTACTGCCATCAGGAAACAATGCTAATAAATGTTGGTAATAAACTAAGTAACTGCTGACGTTATGATGAGTTCCTTTTGCAAGAGGAAATGCCTTGTCTAAAAAGCCCTTAGCATAGGCAACTACTCGATTACCACGAGCCTTGTTAAATTTAACACCTGTTTTTAAACCCGTCTCTTGAGGGATAACATCGGTTCCATATAAAGCATCATATAAGCTTCCCCATCTGGCATTGGCAGCATTAAGCGCAAAGCGCGCATTGCTAACCGGTACCACTAGTTGAGGTCCAGCAAGGGCTGTTATTTCATCATCCAGATTTTTAGTTTCAATGCTAAAATCTTCACCTTCTGCAACTATATAGCCAATTTTAGTGAGAAATTTATGATAGCTTGATTCGTTATAGCCCGATTCATGATGAGTTTGATGCCACTCATCCAATTGCTTTTGCATATCATTTCGTGTTTGTAGCAACTGTTGATTTACAGGCGTCATATCACGCACAAGATTAGTAAAATCATCCCAAAAATTTGTTTGATTCAATGAAAGTTGTGATAAAACTTCGTTGTTTATAAAGTTATAAAACTGTTGATTGATTTGAAACGTTTTTTGTTGGGCCATATTCATTGACTGTTCCTCTGTTTTATCTTCAGCTTTGAATTCGTTAGATAAGCAGTGTAAACTTTATTTAACTATAATTTCACAATAAAAATTTTACAGTGTAAATTTTACAAAAAACAATTCCACAATTTAAAATTACACAGAGTCAGTTATACAAGAATACGATGACAGCCCAATATTTAAAGGTACTTAGCTCAATGAATTACAATAAAAGCTTAATCAGAAAATCACATTTCCTTGGTACAAAAATTCGTAATTTACGTAAACGTAACAATCTCACCATGGAAGACTTATCTGCTCGTTGTGTGAAAATTGATATGGAGGCATCACCTTCGGTATCTTATTTGTCGATGATTGAGCGCGGCAAACGCTTTCCTAGCGTCGAAATGCTAAAAGTCATAGCAACCATTTTTCAAAAAGATGTGGATTGGTTTTTAGATAATAAACAAGAAGAAACCGATATTAGTCCACATAAAGGAAGTAGAGGTGGCATTACCGGTATGCCACTGGAACCTGGTTTTTTATTCTCCAATGAGATTTTACAAATAGCCATTCCCGAAATGCTTTCTCAAACGGGTACCTCAGGACGTGAATTTGCCCATTTACTGATCAGGGCGCATCAAGAACATCATCAAAATCATTTTCCTGATCTGGAACGTGCTGCTGAACAGGTCGGTCATAAACAACTGCCTTTATCGGAAGCGCAGTTACGTTTAATCATTAAACAGATGGGAATGAAAATTAAATGGTTTGATGTGCTTCCTAAGCATATTAAAATTCAGATGAACATTCATTCAGATAACATCGTGAGTTCTTATTTTGAACCCAGTAACACCATTTATCTCAATAAGCTGTTAAAATCTTTCCCGAACCGACTCAAGTACGACCTCGCTGTTTACATTGGTCATAATGTCTTACATAACCGCGATGGTATAAAAGTTATCATGGTGACAGGGGGCAATAGTGCCAATACTCAAACCTCGGAATTTAGTCCCGCTCAATCATCAACAGTTAACCCCCAAGAAATTTTACATGCTTGGCGAAAATTTGAATGTAGTTTTTTCGCTGGTGCACTACTTTGCCCTAAGGTTCCGTTTAGACAATTATTAGATCGACAAGGCTATGAGATAAGTACCAGTAAACTTGCAGAGGTATCAGCCTCTGTTGCCATGAGACGTATGACCGCCGTTTCTCCTTATCCCCATTGGCACTACTTTGATGCCTACTTCCCAGGAAAGTTGAAAGCAGTATACCGCGGCAATGGTATCCCTCTTCCCTGGGGTAACATGAAAATGGTTGAGGATCCTTGTCAGCATTGGGCTGTGTTTCGCATGATAAGCTCTGAACTAAATAAAACATCAGCACAAATATCCATTTTGAACGTCGACGATAAACCGAGAATATACTGTTGTGAATCAGTTAATGTAAAAGATTTAGGTGGAAATAATCATGTGTTATGTGCCGGTATTGATTTAAATCCTGCCTTTGATGCACAGGGAAAGGATGCTAATGCGATAGCCTCAGAATTAAAAGAAATGTGTTCTGCTAAGGGCGGATCTGCAGTCATTTCAAAATCTATAAAAAAAGAATTGATGAGTGTAGCAAGAATACTTAATATCTCTTGGATTGAACAAGGAATGGACAACGAAGCAAAATTAATTTGCTCAAGAGGAGCAGTCTGCCCGAGAAGTCCTTGTTGTAAAGATGCTTAAACTATCAAACCGAAACCCATTACCTCATAAACTAATTATGTTAAACTTAGTGACTGTTAATTGATAAAGAACTTAGACGAAAATGAAAGACGAAAATAACCAACAGCCCACTGAAGAACCTAAAAATGAACTCGGACCACTTGCAGTGATGAAGAGTGTTGGGGCTGCTATGATTGGTGTCCAATCTGATAAAAATCGTGAAAGAGATTTTGAACAAGGCAAGCCATCACACTTTATCGTCGCTGGTATAATCTTTGTTATAATTTTCCTATTAACCATTGCAACAGTGGTCAGCAGCGTTCTTGAATCAAGTGGTCAATAATTTATTTTTGTTACTACCTTATTCTTTTAAAGAAGAACACTAATATTGGTCCGGCGAAACATCCTTAGGAAGATGAACTAAGGATGAAAGCAAAAAACCTGCTACTAAAGAAATAGCAATAACCACTACATCAAAGGCGGTTGATAACCCTGTCACCAGATCATTTTCTACTAGGGCTAAAATACTTCGATAACCCACAACTCCAGGTACCAATATAATAAAACCAGGCATGATGATCATTGCTCCTGGTACATCAAAAAATCGTGACACCATTTTAGCCATCAAACCAACCGTTATAGCCCCTGTAAAAGCACCCAAGGAAGGACCCATGGCTTCGGTTGCGTAATGTACCGTAGTAAAGGCCGTTAAGGCTGCGAGTAAAAACCAAGGCGTATCTTTTATTCTGGCAGAAAATAATGGTACTAAGGCGACCGCTGCAACTGCTGCTGCAAGCCATACTGTCCAAAACTCTACCGGTTTGATAACCTCATGGCTAAATGCTAAACCAAAACGAGTAGCAAGCTCAGCGGCTATGACACTACCGAATGCTAGCTGAATAAAGACCGTCATCGTACCCATTAATCTTGCCGTACCAGAAACAAGGTTTTGAGTCGCTAATTCAGCTAAAGCGATGGTCAAAGAAAGACCAGGAAGCAGAATAATAAGACCCGAAATCACCACCACCGATGTATTGACAACAATTCCAAATCCTTGACTGATCATGAGCGTTATTAGTGTGGCTAGAAAAGCACTAACAGCTGGAAGTAGATGATCAAGCATCGGGCGAGACTTCGATGAAATAGCTAAAATACCCACGATAAGACCAATAAAAGCGGAGATAGCCATTTCTGATATGGCACCTGAGAAAATACGTGCTATGCAGGCCGATACCACTGAAAAAGCTAACACGATGACCCAACTCGAGTAGTCGGGGCGAGTTCGCGCTATTTCTTTTAAATAATCGGCGCCTTGTTGAGAGTTTATCTCTCCTTCTATGACTCGACGTGCAACCTTAGTCGTTTTTCTTAAACGCTCAATATTCACTTCCCCTGGTGCAACTCGAATTAAAAAAGTTCTCGGTTCAGCATTGGGAGCCAATATTGTTATGCTTATTGAAGTCGGTAACGACATGCATTGAATGCCATAACCTAAAGTAGAAGCGCAACCATTCATCGTTTGTTCAAGCTCATAAGCAGGTAAACCATAGGTATGAAGAGCTTTCGCTAAACGCAGTAAAAAACCTGTTGGCTTATTCCGGTCAGGCGAATTAGGTATCGCATCAAGGGAGCGTTGCTCAGTAAGATTGGCATCGGATAATTGCGACATTGTTTCTTCTCATGTAAAGGTATTAGCTATTAATTTGCTCTTCTAACTCCATCAACAAACCTTCGCAAAGTGCAGATTGACAAATTCTTATGCTGTTAATATTAAGAGAATCAAAAATACCCTTGACGATAGCGATACCTGCAGGAAGGATCGAGCGTCTATTGATATCTAGATATTCAAAATCTAATGCTTCTATATGACCGCTGTCAATAATTACCCCTTCTAGGGCTTCTAAAGAATCTAGTGTCAGAACATTTTCATCTGCATTAAAAAGACGCTGAGTTAATATAGCTATAGACTGAAGGGTGCCTGAAGTACCCGTTATCCAGTTTATTGGTAAGCTTAATAGTTGCTCAAGATGAGGCTCAATTTCAAGACGGGCAGCTTTTTCAGCCGCTTTTACATTTTCTGAGTAGATCTTACCATCGGCAAAGAAACGTTGGTAATAACTTACGCAACCCATTTCAAGAGACTTTGCTAATTGAAGTTGTGATCGATCACCAATGGCAAACTCAGTGCTACCTCCACCAATATCGATGACTAAACCGGTATCATCTGCCGCTATTTCTTTAATAACGGCATTGAAGATTAACCGTGCTTCTTCTTTACCCGATATTATCTTTATGGGTCCATTAATAATTGTTTCTGCAGCTCGAATAAAGTCATGACTATTGTTAGCAACCCTAAGGGCATTGGTTGCCACAGCAATAAAATGCTCTATATTCTGTTCTTGGATATAACTATGAAAACTTTTGATACAGTCAAGACCGCGATTAATGGAAACTTGACTTAAATTATGATGCGCATCAAGCCCGGCTCCTAATTGCACCTTTTCTTTTAATCGACAACCATAAATGAGAGGTGATATTTTCTGGTCTTTTTTCTCTGTACAGTTATCAAGCAGAACGGCATCGAGTAAATGAAAACTGTTTGATCCCAAATCAAGAGCAGCTAGCTTAGTCATTTAGTACTTCCTAGGATGGCTTTTTCTTTGACTCTGGGTATTTCTACCAGGTTTTGGTCGACGTTTAATGATTTTCGGGGGATTGATATCTTTGGCTAAAAGATCGTCCGTTACCTCAATTAAAGGTAAACTGTGGCCAATGTAGTCTTCAATTGGTGGTAAGTTAAACGCATTATCTTCACAGGCAAAACTTAAAGCTTCTCCTGATGCGCCAGCTCTTCCTGTTCTTCCGATGCGATGAACATAATCTTCTTTATCATCGGGTAAATCATAGTTATAAACATGACTTACAGCCGATATATGAAGTCCTCGGGCAGCCACATCGGTCGCAATTAACACTTCAATTTTACTGCTAGACAACTCATCCAATAGTCTTAATCTTTTTGGCTGAGGAATATCACCGGTTAAAATACCAGCATCATATCCATTGGTACTTAAATAGCCCCAAACTTTCTCTGCTTCACGCTTGGTGTTAGTAAAAACGATCGATCGTTCTGGCTTATCTCTGGCCATAAGACCTAAAAGTAGCGGAATTTTTTCTTCATTGCTAGGATAAAAGAGTTGTTCAGTGATACTTTCAACGGTTATTTTTTCGGGCTCAATGGTCACCTGAGTTGGACTGTTCATATGATCATAGGCAAGTTCCATAACTCTGTGGGACAAGGTGGCTGAAAACAGCATATTCAGCCTGTCATCACCTTTAGGCATGCGCCTGAAAAGATAGCGGATATCTTTGATAAAGCCCAAATCAAACATTCGATCTGCTTCATCTAGCACCACTGAATCGATCGCCTCAAGGCCAAAGGCGCCCTGTTTGAAATAATCAATAATTCGGCCTGTTGTACCCACTAAGATATCAACACCTTTTTCCAAATAATCTTTTTGGCTTTGGTAACCCGTACCACCGAAAACTAAACCAATGCGAAACTTGGTATATTTATTCAGCATTTCTGCTTCTTTATGAATTTGTACCGCTAGTTCTCTTGTTGGCGCAAGAATAAGAGAGCGCGGTTCATTAAGCCGTCTACCTTCAATGGGATCGAGGGTTAACAAGTCATTAAAGATACCCACTAAGAAAGCGAGTGTCTTACCTGTTCCTGTTTGGGCTTGTCCCGCAACATCCTTCCCTTCTAATAATAAAGGTATGGCTTTTTCCTGTATTGGGGTACAGTATTCGAAACCGGATTCCGTAAGGGACTTGAAAAGTTGATCTTCCATCCCCAGATCGGAGAAACGGGTATTTGTTAAGTGGGCTGATTTCATTTGCAGAAGTCTACAGGCTTTAGACTTGCATTGCAGCGTACTTTGTAATCAAATAGCACTATTCGCTGATTAATGAACAATTTTTGTACATTAAAGCTACGTTTTATCGTTTTTAAAATATTATTTAAACAAGTAAAGGAGAATAATTATAATGAGTGAGCAAATTGTTCATTTAAGTGATGATAGTTTTGAGCAAGAAGTCCTTCAATCTGATCTACCAGTTTTGGTTGATTATTGGGCTGAATGGTGTGGTCCTTGTAAAATGATTGCCCCACTACTTGATGAGATTGCCGGAGAATATCAAGGCAAGCTTAAAGTAAGCAAACTCAACATCGATGAAAATTCAGGTACGCCTCCTCAATATGGTATCCGAGGCATTCCTACATTAATGATATTCAAAAATGGTTCTGCTGCAGCAACGAAAGTAGGTGCCCTATCAAAAGGCCAGCTACTCGAATTTATTGATGCAAATCTATAAGATTTAAAACCCAGAATCACTTAATCTCTAGGATGATTCTGGTTTTTTTTATAAAAAGCTTATCTTTAACACCCTTATTATAAGGTAATTTGGATACTTGTAGCATAAAAACTGGACGTTATTAAATTTCAATGCTACCTTTAGCTTCATATAAACATCAATTAACCAATTGATGGTATAAAATTCTGTAAAATTATTAAAAAAATTATTCATATTCTAAATTTCTCGCGGTGTTGTCTGTCCATTAAATACTAATAATTATTTAAATAAAATAATGACTGTATTGCTATGATCACTAAGCTCCGTATAACTTTCGCTAACTACCTCAGAACCCCCTACAAAAATGAATCTAACTGACCTCAAACAAAAAACGGCATCCGACCTCGTCTCTTTAGCAGAATCCATGGGCATTGAAAATATGGCCAGGGCTCGTAGACAAGATATTATATTTTCCATTTTGAAAAATCATTCAAAAGGAGGAGAAGATATATTTGGTAGTGGTGTTTTAGAAATACTTCCAGATGGCTTTGGCTTCTTGCGTTCTGCCGACGCTTCTTACTTAGCAGGCCCCGATGACATTTATGTTAGCCCTAGTCAAATCAGGCGCTTTAATCTCAGAACAGGGGATACCGTTTCAGGTAAAATTCGTCCGCCGAAAGATGGCGAGCGTTACTTTGCACTGCTTCGAGTTGAGAATATAAACTTTGATTCTCCAGAAAATTCACGTAATAAAGTGCTATTTGAAAACTTAACACCTCTACATCCTAATGAACGAATTACACTAGAACGCGGTAATGGTTCAACTGAAGATATTACAGGACGTATTGTTGATTTATGTGCTCCTATCGGCAAAGGACAACGGGGTCTAATTGTTTCACCTCCTAAAGCTGGTAAAACGGTTATTCTTCAAAATATTGCCCAATCAATTACTTACAACCACCCTGAATGTGTATTGCTGGTATTGCTTATCGATGAACGTCCAGAGGAAGTAACGGAAATGCGCCGGACAGTAAGAGGTGAAGTTGTAGCTTCTACCTTTGATGAACCAGCAAGCCGTCACGTCCAGGTAGCTGAGATGGTCATAGAGAAGGCCAAACGTCTAGCAGAACACAAAAAAGATGTTGTAATTCTCCTTGATTCCATTACTCGTCTAGCTCGTGCTTATAACACTGTTATTCCTTCATCGGGAAAAGTACTTACCGGTGGTGTTGACGCTAATGCATTACACAAACCTAAACGCTTCTTTGGTGCTGCTCGTAAACTTGAAGAAGGTGGTAGTTTAACCATTATTGCAACGGCTCTTGTTGATACTGGCTCGAAGATGGATGAAGTTATTTTCGAAGAATTTAAAGGCACAGGTAACCACGAGTTACGCCTTGATAGAAAAATTGCCGAGAAACGCGTTTATCCAGCGATTAACTTTAATATGTCTGGAACCCGCCGTGAAGATCTGATGACCACAGAGATTGAACTTCAAAAAATGTGGATCCTACGAAAAATCATGCATCCGATGAATGAAACAGATGCCATGGAATTCCTAATTGACAAGCTTTCTTTAACGAAAACTAATCAAGAATTTTTCGAGTCTATGAAACGTAAGTAAACGTTTAACAAAGCGAGAATACCCATGGTTTACAAGGATCTACGAGACTTCATTGAACATCTTGAGTCCATGGGTGAATTAAAAAGAATAACTCAAGAGGTCGATCCGAATCTTGAGATGACCGAAATCTCAGATAGAACCTTAAGAGCTAATGGTCCGGCCCTGCTCTTTGAAAATCCTAAAGGTTACAATATACCTGTATTAACAAACCTTTTTGGCACAGCTAAAAGAGTTGCTCTTGGCATGGGACAAGATTCCGTATCAGCCTTGAGGGATGTAGGAAAATTACTTGCTTATCTTAAAGAGCCTGAACCCCCAAAAGGCCTGAAAGATGCTTGGGAAAAAATACCCGTATTTAAACAAGTATTAAATATGGCTCCGAAGGTGCTTAAAAAAGCACCCTGTCAAAAAATAGTGGTTGAAGGGGAGGATGTTGATTTATCAAAATTCCCCATTCAAACCTGTTGGCCTGGTGATGTTGCCCCTTTAATTACTTGGGGTTTAGTAACAACGAAGGGTCCTGATAAAGAACGCCAAAATTTGGGTATCTACCGAATGCAGTGCCTCTCAAAAAATAGACTCATCATGCGTTGGTTATCCCACCGTGGTGGCGCTCTGGATTTTCGTGAGTGGCAGCAAGCACATCCCGGTGAACCTTTTCCCATAGCAGTAGCTCTCGGTACTGATCCAGCAACAATTTTAGCGGCAGTTACTCCGATTCCTGACAATATCTCTGAATATGCTTTTGCCGGCTTACTAAGAGGCAATAAAACGGAATTAATTAAGGCGATTGGTAGTGAACTGATGGTACCTGCAAGCGCTGAAATTATTCTTGAAGGGGTGATTTATCCCGATGATGTCGCTAAAGAAGGTCCTTATGGCGATCACACTGGCTACTATAATGAGGTTGATACCTTTCCGGTGTTTACCGTAGAGCGCATCACCAGCCGCGCAGATCCGATTTATCATAGTACCTATACCGGTCGTCCACCCGATGAACCGGCGATCTTAGGCGAAGCTTTAAATGAAGTTTTTGTACCCATTTTACAAAAACAATATCCAGAGATTGTCGATTTCTATTTACCCCCAGAAGGCTGTTCATATCGGCTTGCTGTGGTTACTATCAAAAAACAATATCCAGGTCATGCTAGGCGCGTGATGATGGGTGTTTGGTCTTATCTACGCCAATTCATGTACACTAAATTCATTATTGTGACTGATGATGATGTTAACGCTCGAGATTGGAAAGAAGTTATTTGGGCGATGACCACTCGAGTTGATCCGATTAGAGATGTGATGATGGTTGAGAATACTCCCATCGATTATCTCGACTTTGCATCACCTGTCTCAGGTATTGGTTCAAAGATGGGTATTGATGCTACCAACAAATGGCCTGGAGAAACAGACAGAGAATGGGGAACAACCATTAAACAATCCCCCGCTGTTGTCGCTAAAATAGACAGCATCTGGGATGAACTAGGAATTTTAGATTAGGTAATTTATTAATGACAAAACAGCAAGCATACGATTGTTCAATTGTTCAATGTGAAAAAATAAGTTCAGATGTTTATTTGGTAATTTTACAGGCGCCCGATGGCAGAGTTTTTGACTATAAAGCTGGACAATATTTATTTATTAATATGGCTGAAAATGACGCTCGTCCTTATTCAATCGCCTCAGCTGTTGCCGATGGTCGAACCCTTGAGATGCACATCAAAGATATACCTAATAATGATTTTACAGCCCAGGTTTTACAGCGCTTAAAAACAGAAGATCACATTAGTATTCAACTACCATCAGGCAGTTGCACTATTGAGCAGAGTTCAGGTAACAGCCCGCTTTTATTTATCTCTGGTGGAACGGGCTTTGCTCATAGTCATTCGATCATTACCTCCTTGTTAAACAGTGATGATAGTCGTCCCATTTATTTGTATTGGGGCGCCAATGAACTGGATGAGATATATCTATATGACTCACCTATCAAGTGGATGAGTGAATATAAGAATTTTCACTTTGTACCGGTAATTAACAATTTAGATCCCGATTGGTCCGGTGAAAAAGGTATGGTTCACGAAGCTGTTTTCCGCAATATCCAAAACCTGCATGACTATGATATCTATCTCAGTGGCTCAAGTGCTATGGTCTTTAATATTTATCGGCAGTTAAAAGAAAAGAAGGTGGCTTCCACACAAATATTTTCTGATATGTTGGATATATTACGAGATAAGGAAGAGTTGGATTAATTAAAATTCCTGACCTACCTCCCTGTAGGTCAGTTTATAGTTCTTTAAATATTTTGCTAGGCTCAGCCTCTACTTACAAATAAATTGTCTAATGATAACTTTCCTGGGCCATGCTTGATGATATATAACAAAATGGCAACCCATAAAATATGTGTTGGCCAAGCATCAGGATAAACCATAAATTGAATCGTGGCGGTCATCACTAAAAATGCCAATGCAGAGAACCGCGTCATAAAGCCAACAAGTATTGCAAGGGACACAAAAAACTCAGCGAAGGTAGCAAGGTAAGCTGCAATTTCTGGCGCTATAAACGGCAAATCATACTCATATTCAAACAACGTGATAGTTGAACTATTTAAGTTAAAGAACTGCCAAGATTGACCTAAAAAATCCCAACCATTTATCTTCGTTTGGGCTGATCGCCAAAACACTGAAGCAATGGCAAATCTCGCAGTAAGGGCTATCACATCTTCTGGTAGTAACTTTAATAGACTAAGAGGTTTATTGGTTAATTGAATTATTTTATTAATCATATCTTTCCTTTAATGTTTGTCAAAACCAGTGTTTCTAATGTCATTTATACAAGCAACAAAATACATTGTTATTCGGGTAAATTTGCACTGGAAAATAATCCTAGACTCAAAAGGTAACCGAGCATGCTAGATAATTCATGCTCATCAAGTTCCTCTCTTTCGTCCAGTTGTTGTTGAGTAAGGGTATACTCCCATGCAGAAGCGATATCTTTACCTTCACTCAAAGCATGTAAAAAATGATAACAATCGATTTGTAAATTGATGACTTGTACTTGTAATTGATGACGATATATCAATAAATTATTTGCTGCATAATCTTCTAAATTAAGGGTTGCTACCTCGTCTTTTAAATTCTCTTCCCAAATCGTATCCACGGGCCATTGTGAACGCATTAACTGAACAGAGGGCTGTAATGAAAAGGAGACTTCGGCTAACGATTGAGCCGCTACGGTAGCTAAGAGATTATTATCAAGTAACTGTTCATCAGCGGCGTGGAAAGCTCTTACATTTGACCACTCAAGTTTTGCTACATCAGCCAAATAGAGTATCTCACTACAGGCTGGAAAATGTCTAATGAAATCAATGAATTCTTCACCATAAAATAATAAAGATGGCTTTTTGGGAGGGTGCTTTCTCACAAACTCTTTCGCTACACCATTAAAAAATTTTTCACCTAATAATCTTTTTATCACCGGATAAGTATCCGCTATAGCAGTGACCAAGGATAAAATGACATTGTTACGATATATAGTAAAACGCTCAATTGCTTCGTCATTTGCTGAATCATTAGTAGTGTCATCAATGTCTGACTCGCTATACATTGGTACGATATGATTTAATATTTTATGAGAGCGATCGGAAATTAATTGCTCTGATAATAGATCATCTGCAAATTGACCTTGATACTCCTTTAGCGTTGGCACTGTCATTCGCTACCCTTAATTATACAATGACTAATCACTGTTTTTCGTAATTTGTCATTAGGCTAAAACTGAACTGTTTTCTAACATTATTTGATCTGCAATTTTAGCTTGGGCGAATAGTACGTCCCATTTAGGTATATTAGCATCCCATTCAATTAAGGTAGGTCGATTGCCAAGAAGACCCAGTGCATATTCATAAAGATGCCAGACTTGGGAAATAACTTTTGAACCATGATCATCGATCAAAACGTTTCCACCACGCATTTGCTGTATCGAATGCCCAGCCAAATGTATTTCGCCAACTAATTCTTTAGGAATTTCTTTAATATACTGTTTTGCATCAAAGCCATGGTTAACAGCACTGACATATATATTATTCACATCTAACAATATTTTAGCGCCACTGCGCCTTGCAAGGGTAATCAAAAAATCCCATTCACTATAAGTTGAATAATCAAGTTGAAAGTAACTTGAAGGATTTTCAATCATGATTTGACGCTGTAGAAAATTTTGTGTTTGATCAATATTTCTAATGAAAGTATTCATCGCCTCTTCAGTATAGGGAACAGGCAGTAAATCATTGAGCACTGTAGCGTCATTTTTTGACCACGATAAATGTTCAGAAATAAGGTCGGGTTGATAGCAATCAATCAGTTTTTTAAGTGCACTTAATTGATGACTACTAACGCCTTCTTCGGAACCTAGAGAAAGCCCAATACCATGGACCGATAAAGGATAATTTTCTCTTATCTTATGCATATAATGATGCACAGCCCCACCTGCTGCCATATAGTTTTCAGCTATAATTTCAAACCATCCAATATCTGGCTTTGTCTCAATGATAGCTTGATAGTGTTCTGGCTTTAATCCAACCCCCGCTTTAGCAGGAATTAGATTAGGTGAGTGCTGTGTGAAGTTCATCGATATTACTTCTCAGTTAAGCTTCCGCCAACCAATTTTTCACAAGTACCTTTTGCAACATAAATCCAAGCATCGCTTTGACCATCAGTTGTTGATGTACCTGCACAAGAAGTTCCTGCACCTGCTTTACAATCATTTTGAGCAGCTTTAGCAACACCGTAGCATTTTTCCGCTTTCTTATCGCCAGCAAGAGCTACTGATGAAGATGCTGCCGCAAATGTAAGGGCTGTTGCGATAGCGCTACCAATTAATATTTTCTTATTCATAGTATGTTCCTTTTAATATTTAAAATAATTGTCACTGCTTTTGTAACAATAACAATTTACCATATTTAGACTAATAGAAGAGTATTTTTACGACTCGTTAGTCAGTAATCAATAAATAGCTAAATCTTTTGCCATTATCGAGAATAAGTAACAATCAACGTTTTGTGATTGTACTCATAAACAGAGAAGTATAATTGAGGAATGTTACAAAATTAATGAGAATTACGTCAAACTATTATATTTTTGCGTCAAAAAACAAGAAAGGCGCCTAGGAGACGCCAAATTTTTGGGAAATTCTATTCACTAGTTTGATAATGAAACGAGTTTAAAGGA
>Ga0307492_10000076_pt1 | contig 47291 bp, 35 predicted proteins | sample SI3LmetaG_FD_202365 | JGI IMG/M metagenome (GOLD analysis project Ga0307492, IMG submission 202365) | Sea-ice brine microbial communities from Beaufort Sea near Barrow, Alaska, United States - SI3L | ecosystem: Environmental > Aquatic > Marine > Coastal | place: USA: Alaska | collected 2017-05-06 | reverse complement strand
ACCGTCAGACTGATATAAGTCTTTGCTTGAGTTGATCCCTTTAAGCCATTTCTTACCCAGCGCTTTAGTTTTTTCTTTGAGTTTTTCTATACTTCCTACAAATCTATAGTAACGAGTTTCGTAGTTTTGAACTTGTACTATCCAGTTTTCTTGTTTGATATTAAGTTGGTTAAGTGTGGTACATATTTCAGTTGGAATAGAACCTTTTGTTGGTGAGACGATCATTTTCCCCGTCCACTCAACTAATTTAATGTAATCTTGTAAAGGCAATATCATGGTTCGATTTTTAACTTTACCGGCTATCGATTTTAGTGTGCGTTTTAGTTCATCGTCCGTTCGAGTTTCGAGTCGTTTTTTAATCGAAGTGTGATCGCTTTCGTCTAAAGTCTTTGCCATATTGGCGCGGATGGGATTTAAATCAACGTAGGCCATACATGTTAATGCGGCTGCCTCATCTAGTAGGGCTTGAGATTTAAATCTGGACTCCCAAAAGTGGCCTTTGCAGGACTCTTCTGCATTAGACATTTTTGCTAGAGGCTCATTAATCCGTCTCATTAGCCAGCTTAAACTGCCGAGCCGCTCTCTATATAGAGCGAGTAATTCTGGATCTTTCGCGATGGCTTGTATTTTTAAGTTACGTTGAACTTTGTATTTTGGATTATCGTACCGACCTGGAAATACCTTTAGCCATTTATCTGCCACTTCTAAGTCAGACCAACTTTCAGGTAATTTAGGATCACTATAAACAACCAAATGATAATGGTTATGCATGACGGCGTAGCTAAAGACTTCAATCGCAAAATAGTTGGCGAGTTCCAAAATTCTGTTTTCAATCCATTGTCTTCTATAATCAAAATCTCTATTGGTTTCTGGATCTTTACCACACAAAAAAGCTCGTCGGACACAGCGACTGATTAAGTGATAATACCCTGCGTTTTCTGGGTCGATTAATTCACTGCGCTTAACGGCCATAATACCTTCCTTGATATTGAATAGTAATACCTATTATTGAACATCCAATTAAACAAATATATATGATGAATCTAAATAATACGTAAGAAGAAATTGATTGAAGTTGTGCGAAATTGCCTATATTGTGACTGTCAGTAATTAGTTATCTCAGTAATTAGTTATCAGTAATTAGTTATGATATTTATAGTAAGGTTGGCTCTCGGTTATAAATAGCCAGAAGCTAAATGAAACAGTAATCAAATAGCGTGCGGTAGGCTGTCCGCTATTTTAACCATGCTAGGTTGCCGAAAAATAACTGCTGACTGCTGCGTCGCATCAGTCATTTTAGTCAACTAGCGGCGTTATATGCACAAAAGGATATGAATACTTTTCATGGCAAGAAAGAAGAAATCTACTAAAGCAAAAACCGAACCCAAAAATAAATCTAATCATTACTCTTGGCATTTTTGGTTTCTACATGCTTTGACTATTTTTGCTATGTTTATGGGTTACGCCACAAGGGCTGAAAATGGTACTGCTCTAGTTACGACTGTATCTTTCGGTTTATTCGTTTATTTATGCCCGTTGTTTTTATCTGTTGCTCGCAATATGATGCCAAGATCATTGATGTTAAAGTTTTATAAGAAATGCTTGTAGCTCAAGTCAATATAACCAAAACCGGTTCGCGAAGCCAAACTGCCGGCTCGCACACGGTTAACGTTATGGTCTCTAAAATGAAATTAATCTTCTGGCTTATCGCATTGTTAGGGCTAGCTAGTAGTCATGGTGTAATTGCTTCAGAAAAAATTAAGCAGTGTAATGATTCAACTTGGATTTATGGTAGTTTAGGGGAGCTTGAAAATTTTGTTCTGGGGGACGAAATTTCATTTGAAGAGATGTTAAAGAAACGATTGCAGGCGCGAATTGATGAAACCGCTAGGCTCATGGACTTAAAGCATCCCTACCGTGGTCCAGATGAATTTTACTTACCAAGACTAATAGAAATCTTTGAAAGTGCAGGTACAAAAGCGTTTTCGTGCCTATGGGGTGAATATAAAACAGGAGATAGTCTAAGGGAGTTTGTTGAAAATGAGAAGTACCAACGGCGCGACGGTTACATATTAATGCGTGGTAGCAAGCAAATAGCCTACATCTACATGTCTGTTATGAAAATTTAACAACCGAATCATAACCAATTCAGGTTGCCGAAAATTAACAGTTTACTCCTACGTCGTAAAAAGTTATTTTCGTCAACTGAAAAACGTTATATTATTTAATCCACAAGTAAATCATTATTCTAGACTTTAGTACTCCATTGGATTACAATGAAAGTCATGATAACTATTGCTGAAACACCTCCTTTTATTAAAAAAGCATTGAAGCTTTTATCTTCTAGTGAGAGAAATGAGTTAATTTCATACCTTTCACTACATCCCAAAGAAGGAACAATAATTGAAGGCTCAGGTGGAATACGAAAGTTGCGCTGGGCTAGAGGATCATCAGGGAAAAGTGGTGGTGTAAGAGTAATTTATTATTACTACAATGACTCTATGCCTTTATATTTAGTTGCATTATTTGCAAAGAACGAAAAAGCAAATATTTCAGACCAAGAAAAATCAATACTGAAGAAATTAACAAAGCAATTAGTTGCTTTATGGAGAAACTAGAATGAATACTGCATTTCAAGAAATACAAGAAGGCTTGCAGGCCGCTATTGAACATGCCAAAGGCAACAATAGTAAAGTCATACTACATAAGCCTCACTCCGTTGATGTAAAAAGCTTAAGAACTAAGCTCAACATGACTCAACAAGAATTCTGTGCAATGTTTGGCATTGCACTTGGAACACTCAGACATTGGGAACAAGGTGATCGCGAACCCAAAGGACCTGCTCTTGTCTTACTTAATGTCGTTGAAAAAAATCCACAAGCTGTTATTCGTGCATTGGCGAGCTAAAGAATATAACAAGAACATGAAATGGATGGGGTTAACTCTGCCGAAAATAATAAGTGACAGTAAAATAATAAGTGACAGTCACTTTTTGAAATAAAAATAATAAGTGACAGTCACTTTTTGAAATAAAATAATAAGTGACAGTCACTTTTTGAAATAACAGTCACTTTTTGAAATACCACTTTGGCCAATATTCGCTCTATGGTAGTCATGCAAAAAATTGGTATGCGTAACAGTGGTCAAAACTTTATGCATCCAGGTATTGAAGTCTCGCATCCACAGTGTGAGCATGTACTATATAAAATAAGTAAAACAGAGTGGCAGCAAAATGCCTTATAACAAGGCCAGTCAATCTGACCTCCGTAAACTGTCTTCTTTTTTGCAAAAAAACGCGAAAAAGCAGCCAGTTCAATCCGGCAGTTGCTGGCGGCGTTACACACCAAATTAGCATCTCGCACAAGTCCGGCATTGCCGTATAATATTAAGCAATGATATTTATAGAAACTCGAATATTCACAAACTCCTCCCTGATTATCTTTCAGATGACGATTACCGTGGTTTGCAGTCCTACCTTCTTCAAAAGCCTGATGCGGGCGATATAGTCAGAGGATCTGGAGGTGTCAGGAAAGTACGATGGGCTAAATCAGGCAAAGGAAAAAGTGGTGGTATTCGCGCTATCTATTATTGGAAAAAATCTGAACATGAAATCTGGATGTTAACTTTATATAGCAAATCTGAGCGAGCAACTATTTCTGGGAACGTATTAAAGCAAATTGCGGAGGCTATTGATCATGACAAATCGTGATATAGGAAATGAAATACTGGAAGGACTCCATGAAATTCAAGATTTCAAGAAAGGTACTATTCAATTAAAAACAACAGAATTAACAGAACCTTCCGAACCGAGAGTTATTCGAGCTAAATTGAAGCTATCCCAATCAGCCTTTGCAGGTCTGCTAGTTGTTAGTATGAGAACACTTCAAGACTGGGAGCAGGGACGAAGAAATCCACAAGGTCCAGCGATAGCCTTATTGAGGATCGCTGAACAACATCCTGAAATTTTTTCAGATCTTCACTAAAAGTGTAATCGGGTAGCCGAAGGTCTCTAGCCTTCAGCCCCCACACCACCCTGCATGCGGATCCGCACAGGGCGGTTCACTTAACTTATCCATCCGTTCCTCAATGAGAACAGGCCTTCCTTCACAAGGTATTTATCACTAATCGCTTGATTAATTCCCGGTGTTTTGGAACTTCTCCAAGGGCCTTTCCCTCATGGGACCTACTCTTGGTGCTTGTGATACCACAACCAACTGCCGACTGGATCCTCACACCGCGTTTCAATAAATTAGCAACCTTCGTTCTTGGTTTTCGCCACTGCCGCCAATAACACATTCGAACTCTGCGCCTAATCCAATGATCGAGAGAAACACAATCTTGATAAGTGTCTATATTGTGACTGTCACTTATTATTTCACTTATTATTGATTATAAAGATCTGAATTTAAAGCTAATACAAAAAAACCGACTAAAAAGTCGGTTTTTTTGATTTTCTAAAAGTTAACCATCAACCATGAAATGGTTCATCATATTTAACATGACGGATCCATTTCTTCATTAATCCAAGACTACAACCATGCTTTAATGCACCTGCTGGAACATTACCTGCACCACGTTTCTCTGCAATCTGTTCACAAGAACAACCCGCAGTATCTTCGATAGTAAAGTCTCGTTTTTCACGAGAGTAAGTCGAGTCAACTGAATCAAAAATTGTATCGCCATCTAATAGTGCATAATAGTTTGGCTTAAGTCCTTTCACTGGCGTTGTTTCAGGAATGGATGTTGCGGCACATTGGTCGGCATCATCAAAAATAGTGTCGTTATCACTGTCCATTTTTATGAAGAGTACAACACCATCATGATCAGACGATCTAAGTTCGTCAGTTTCATCATCAACTAAACTAGCTGGAACATCAGAGTTTCCTCTAGTGAATCCAAAGTCGGTAATCATAGAGTTTAGGTTACTAGTCGTTAACGAATGATCAAGAACCTGAGAGCTTCCTCTAAAGATAAATGAATATTGCTCTTCAGCTGGCAAATTATCTACTTGGTTAGTTAGCTCTGGAGATACAGGGCTTTGTTCCCAAAGTAGGTTATCAGCTTCTACAGACGTTCCTTTTATTTGACCAACAACATCTACATAACCATCGCTAAATTGGTAAGCGTTAAAATCACCAGTGATGATTAAGTTAACGTTTGGATTGGCTGTTTGGATGTCTTGAACCAGATTAGCCACTAACTGAGCTTGAGCCATACGCTTTGCACGTACTCTAGCTCCACGTCCGCTATCGTCAACGCCGCTTAAAGAACGGTTATGAACGACTAGAACTTCAATTGGGAAGTCACTACCATCTTTGGTATTACGACCTTTGAATAATAAAGGTGGACGGTCATTTAATAATGAACCATCAAAATTCAAAATAGTATCAAGACCATACTGAGTGACTTCATCCATCGTAATATGACTACGAGTTAAGAAACCAACATCGATACCGCCAACATCATTACCTTCTTGTAAGTGAGCTGTGTATTGAACGCTCGGGTCACGTGCTTCAATTTCAGCCGCTAAAGTATCTAGTACAGAAATACTTTCAACTTCACTGACGGCTAAGATGTCCGGTGCATTCATCACGTTTAAAACATAACGTGAAATTTTACTTAAACGGATTGCATATTCGTCTGCATCAATCACTTCATCACCGGTGCCGTCGTCAACATTGTCAAACAAGCGGTACATGTTAAGAGAGCCGACTATCATTTCAGCATCTGCTCTATCACGAACCTTAACTAGTAAATCTGGCTGTTCACCAAGCGTTAACTCAGTTGGCCAAACTTGATAATCACCGAATGAGAAACCTAAAGGCCCTGTAGCTGAAACAGATTGACCTGCAAAAATACTTGGATTATCACCACCTAAAGCATTTGGATCCACTTCAAATATTTCTGGATTACCATCCCAAACAGGTAGACCTGTTTCGCCTGGAAACTCAATGCCTGGGCCACGGAATGCACGAGCATCGCCAGCGACAACTGCTGTGTCACCAAAACGACCTGTTGCAGCTGATGCAATACCGTCAAAAGTAATAATCATACCTTCAAAACGTTCCACTTCATTTTCCATTTGAGGCTGGATTGGAGAAGGAAGATTTGCATCAAAAGTTACCATTGCTGGCAATGCATGACCGCTGCTAGTGATGCTAACTAAAGGACGACTGTACTCAGTAAAACCAAAAAATTCGATCAATAGACCTTCAACATCAACCATATCGCCAACAACGACTGTCGGTAAACTTCCAGTAAAGACATACACACCGTCAGAAGTATTTTCATCTAAATCGCTTCTTGCTTCAGGTGTTTGCATAAAAAAACCATTGGTGTCTAATGCAGTAACAACATTACTTAAAGTTCGAACGTATCCACCAGCAAAAGGTGAAGACATACCTGCGCCTTGAATCTCAAAAATTTCAGCTTCAGTTACATTGCTCGCAAGAGGCGTAGCAAGTTGAGCGATATATACGCTTGTATCTAAGGCAGCACCACCATCTGGTACACGTGCGTTAGAATGAGCATCTTTATCATCGGCATCGTCTTCATTTTTTTGCGCTTGGTTAGGTGTTAATACATCTAATAAACTGTTTACGTTACTATCATTAGTATCGTAAACAATTGCATCAATTAATCCTAATGCAGAAACCGGTGTATCATTTTCATAATCAGAGGCATCACCAACGTGAATAGCAACCGCATCAGCACCGTTTTGAAGACCATTATTATTAATGATGATAGATGGAGTCGGAGAAACTAATTCATTACCTAATAAGAAATAACCTTCAGCGTTAGTTGAGTAACCATTTAGGTCAAAAGCTGAGTTATAAGACTGACTATCTGAACCGTTATAAAGAACCACAACTAATCCATCCAAAGATGTATTACCGGCGCCGCCATCATAAAGCTCTATAAATTCTAAAGTATCGCTACCGGAAGTATCAGCATCAACTTCATTGATACGGATAGGAGAATCTACTTCGGTTGAAAAACTAAAAACGTAATCACTTTCCATTGCATCCGGTGGATCATCAGCATCTACATCAGTGACTAATGAAGCTGTTACTGTCACTGTACAAACTTCATTAAAGTCAAAATCTGTATCAGGGTTGAGACTATAGTGCTGAGGTCCATCAGTAACGATAGCGGTGTGGGCACCACTAATATTACAGTCGATGGCATACCAACCATTAGCCAAATCAACAGATTCACTGAAGCTAACGTCTATATTAGTGTCAAGAGCATTAACACCAGAGTTGTTACTTGGCGTAGAGCTTATCACCGTAGGTGCAACATCGACTTGAGGTCCGCCACCACCAAAAACTTGGTTAGTATTGACCGCTGCAAAAGTATTAGCGCTAGCCTCTTCCCAAGAGAAATCCGCGTATACACTACCGATCCCGCCCAACTGAAGAGAATCTCCAACTAAAGTACTACTAGCCTCAGATACACCTATGTCTTCACTAGTCACACCATTAGCCACGCCATTAGTCGCCGTAAATGAACCTTCATAGCTTAAAAACTGAACAAGATTGTTACTAGCATCAACTAATGCTATCCCATCAGGAGCGCCGTTTTGGATACCACTGATTGTAAAATCCAATGTACCGAAACCATCTTGTTGGTTTGGTATTGAACCACTTAAATTGACGGTATTATACGATTGCTGGTTATTACCATTATATAAAACAATGCTCCAACCTGTTAAATCAGTATCCGCATCACCTGCGACTTCAACGGCTTCGCCTGTATCTCCGCCACTATTATCGTAATGAATTTCATTAATAAAAACGTCTGCCATTGCTGATTGTGCGGCAAAGATACTTGCAAATGCGGTCAGCAATAGGCTTGGCACTTTTCGTTTGAGCTTTTCGTTGGTATTAGAACGGTGTTTAGTTCCAACATCTGGCATTGAAAACAATCGCATCAATTTATTCCTTTGTTAATTAAAAGCAGGGATTTGATCAGGATTAAGCGCTGTAAAGAGAAAATTACAGTTTTATGATTATCTATGCTAAATAAAATAGACATGATCCTGACCTCGTTGTTATTATTTTACGAAACAATTATTACAGTATAATTACTAGTGTATTATTGAGTCGGTAGTATAAATGGATTGAGAAAACACAAAAAGACGCACTAAATCCACCGGATACATAGATGAATATATACGTATCTTGACCAATGTGTCAAGATTAATAAAGTTAGAAAATTACCATCTCTGTTTGAGTTGTTGATTAGTTTCTGCGCAGTAAAAGTGAATTAATAAAAGGTAAACAAATTAATGGCAAAACTCTATTTCTACTACTCCTCTATGAACGCTGGTAAATCAACGGCTCTATTGCAATCAAGCTATAATTATCAAGAAAGAGGTATGAATACCTTGGTGTTAGCGCCTAAGCTAGATGATCGTTACGAAATTGGTAAAGTAACCTCAAGGATAGGTTTACAGACAGATGCCACTATTTTTCTCCCTGAAGATGATTTATTTAAAGTCATTACATGTAAAAATGAAATAGAGAAGCTACATTGTGTGCTAATTGATGAAGCACAATTTTTAGTAAAAGAGCAAGTGTTTCAATTGGGGCGTGTCAGTGATCGACTAAATATCCCTGTTTTAGCTTACGGTTTGAGGACTGATTTTCAAGGTGAACCATTTGAAGGCAGTAAATATTTGTTGGCCTGGTCTGATAACTTGAAAGAATTAAAAGCGATTTGTCACTGTGGAAGTAAGGCGACAATGGTTTTGAGATTAGCTGAGTCTGGTGAAATTATTACAAAGGGTATTCAGGTTGAGATAGGAGGCAACGACCGATATGTTTCTGTTTGTCGTAATCATTTCAATCAGAGTTTTTTTGACAATGTTAGCAATACTGACGCGTGATTGATGTAAAATAGTCAACAGTTGATAAGAATTGTGTAAGGGGCGGTGTCGCATTTAACCAATAAAAGTGTTGTCAAAATTGAAGTGCTTTGCTGACGAAAAGAAATTTTTTCATTTTAGAGTGACTCATCCCCATTTTTGAAACTAGCTGAATAGATATAAATAGATGATGATAAAATGGACATAGCAACAAAAAATTATTTCGATGATGAGAGCAATAACTCAAGTCTAGAATTTTTTAGGGATGCACTATTTGGCGATGGTTTTTTTACTACGGCAGTTGTTAGAGATGGTCATATAGTCAATAAAGAGCGACATTTAGCTAGGCTAGAAGAGTCTGCAAAACGATTAAAATTTAACCAGTGGAATGAAACAGAGTTAGGTTTAGGATTAGAGCAAATTACAACAAAGTACCCTGATTCAATTTTAAGAATTAGTTGCAGTCGTAAGCAACGAGAAAGAGGTTATGCATTTAATTCAAATTCAAAAATACAATGTGATATAACCATTCAAAAACTAATAGAGTTCTCACATAAAAACTGCCAATTAAAAATTGCTAAAACGCCTATATCAGTTAATAAAATGCTAGCGGGAATCAAGCATCTTAATCGTTTAGATAATGTTATGGCATCAAGTGAATGTGAAGCGCCTAATCAAGAAGCTTTAATGTGTGATGAAGAACGGGTAATTTGTGGCAGTCGGAGTAACTTATTTATAAAGTTAGATGGCGAGTGGTTGACTCCAACAATTAGTGATTGTGGGATTAATGGCATTACTCAAAGCCTAGTGATTGAAAAAATGAATGACATAGGGGTCAAGTGCAGACGTGAAAATATTTATAAAGCGGATTTAAAAAAAATGTCTGCGTCATTTATTACCAATAGCCTTGTTGGTATTTTGCCTGCAATATCATTCAAAAATGTTGAGTTGGACATCGATCTGGCGTTAGATTTAGATTGCGTGTCTCTTCTCAAAAATAAATTGGATTTAACATTATAAAAATGAGTTCTTCATCTATTAAACCGCCCTCAATGCGAAACCTATTCGGTACGCTTCTCATTATTTTGTTTTTAACTATTTATTGGTTTTGGTTGGATTATAAAGAGTTTCAAAAAACCGACATTCAATTTAGTGATAGTGAATTAGTCCTTGAAATAAAAAAAGGCTGGGGCGTTGGGCATCTTGCACACTACTTACAATTAAAAGGCAAAATTACTTCGACTACTTATTTGAAAATATTATCTAAACAATATCCAGAGTTATCAAAAATAAAAGTAGGTGAATATCAATTACCAAGCTCGATAAAACCTTTGGCCTTATTAGCTTTATTGACTGATGGAGACGTTATTCAATACTCATTTCAAATAGTAGAAGGACAGAATAAATGGGAAATTATTAATCACCTTTTAAATCAACACCCAGCTCTAAATATAGAACTGAATGAAAGTGAGAATAAAAATAATAAACTAGTGTTTGAAAATCAGCTAATGAAGAAGTTAGGGCTTACATCGAACAGCATTGAAGGATGGCTTTTTCCCGAAACTTACCATTACTCTAAGGGTGACACCGCTTTTTCATTAATAAAACGATCCGTAAATAAAATGCAAAATATTTTAGCAGATGAGTGGGTTAATAGAGAACAAGGCTTGCCAATAAAAACACCCTATGAAGCTTTGATTTTAGCATCTATTATTGAAAAGGAAACTGGGGTTTTACCTGAGAGAGAAAGAGTTTCAGGTGTTTTTATAAGGAGACTTCAAAAAAATATGCGTTTACAAACTGATCCAACTGTTATTTATGGTATTGGTGAAAACTTTAATGGTGATATCACTTGGAAAGATCTTAAAACCCCTACGCCTTATAATACTAGAATTATAAAAGGTCTGCCGCCTACTCCGATTGCGTCACCGAGTAGAGCATCCATTTATGCAGCACTTCATCCAGCACACGAAGAAGTGCTATATTTTGTTGCAGATGGTTCAGGCGGACATCATTTTAGCAAAACATTGAAAGAGCACAATCGAGCGGTTAATCGCTGGTTAAAAAAAAACAAGTAAAAAGTACAATGTAAATCGAACAATTAAATTTAAAAGAATAAGATAAAACTATGCAAAATGATATCATCAAAAAAAAAGCAAAATTTATTTCTTTGGAAGGCAGTGAAGGTGTTGGAAAAACAACCAGTCTTATTTATATTAAAAACTATATTGAGTCTTTAGGGCATAAAGTATTAGTGACCCGAGAACCAGGAGGAACTCCTTTGGCGGAAGAAATTAGAGATTTACTTTTGCACAAACGAGAAGAAAAAGTCAACGCCAATGCAGAATTACTTTTAATGTTTGCATCGCGTATTCAGCACATTGAAAACGTAATTAAACCAGCTTTAAATAAAGGGCTTTGGGTTATCAGTGATCGTTTTGTCGATGCTAGTTATGCCTATCAAGGTGGCGGTCGTGGATTGGGTTTTGATAGAATTGAAGCGATTGAAAAATGGAGTATGGGCGATTTTTTGCCTGACATTACTTTACTTTTAGATATGTCTGTAGAGGAAGGCATGGCGAGAACTCGATTACGTGGTGACTCTGATCGGTTCGAAGATGAAAAAATCACTTTTTTTCAAACTATCCGGAAAGCTTATTTGAAGCGAGCAGAAAAATCGAACGGAAGAATAAGAATTATTAATGCGGCTCCATCGTCAGAATTAGTACAAAAGGCGATTAAAAAAGAAATAGATTTATGTCTTTAGATGAATATAATAAAGACGGTAACTCGTTAGCGTTAACCGTTCTAACGGAAGATTTTTGGCTAATTGATGCTTTTAAAGGATTGCAGTCTGCATTTCTTCAAAATAAATTGCCACATGGCTTGCTGATTAATGCAGCAAAGGGTTATGGGCAATTGAAATTGGCCTATGCCGTTGCTGCCAGTTTGTTGTGCCAACAAAATAGTACAGAAGCTAGCGGGCTTAACGGGATAAGTGGACTTGAAAAAACTGTAACGATAGAAAATCAGGTAAGTTTGAATATGGCTTGTGGTCAATGTAAGTCATGTTTATTACTTAAAGCAAAAACACACCCAGACTTTAGTTTGGAGGAAAGATTGATAGACAAAGGTAAATTAAAACAAAATATTAGTATTGACCAAATGAGGGCGCTATCACAAAAATTATTAAAAACATCTCAATTACAAGGGTGGCGAATTGCTATTATTAACTCTATCGAAGATATGAATATTTCATCCTTTAATGCCATATTAAAAACGCTAGAAGAACCCGGCCAAAATACTTTAATAATGCTGATTAGTCATGGAATGGCTAAAGTACCAGCGACTATCAAAAGCCGTTGTCAGATATTAAATTTAAACGCGAACAAAAATAAAACACTTGAGTGGCTGCTACATCAAAATTCAAATAATATTGCTCCCCTTAATTCTAAAGATGCTTTAAACGCAATGGATATTTGTCATGGAGCGCCTTACGCTAGCTTAGAGTTCATTAACCAAGGGCAACAAACTGAATACTTAAAGTTATTCAGAAATCTAGATGCTATTCTATCCAACCAAGTCTCGGCAAATGAACTGTTACTGCAACATAAAGAACAAATTGCTTTTCTAATACCTTGGGTAGCAAGTTATTTTCATCAAGTGAGTCAATCAATCCTAATAAAACACGAACAACGCTATAAAAATGTACCTCATAAGACAGTATTCAACCTTTATGAGCAATTAATTAACTTAAATAGAGCGCAAGCTAGTGGGAGTAATCTACAATTAACATTACAACTTGAAGCTATTTTGATCCATTGGTTTGAATTAGGGCGTAAAATAGTCCATTATTCAAAATAAATATTGACGTAATTAGCAAACAAACTAAACAGTAAGGTTAAAGGTTTTTATGGCAGGTACTGCAGCCGCTCCAAAAGGTGGCATATTACAGTTAACGATTAAAGACAAAGGCGCACTTTACGCGGCTTATATGCCATTTATTCAAAATGGCGGTCTTTTTATTCCCACTAATAAAAAATACTCATTAGGCGATGAAGTTTTTATGTTGTTAACTCTCATGGATGATAGTGTTCGCCTACCTGTAGCGGGCAAGATTATATGGATAACACCAAAGGGTGCGCAAGGTAATAAGGCGAGCGGGATAGGTGTGCAATTTAGTGAACAAGATAAGGGCGTTACTAAAGGAAAAATTGAAACCCATTTAGCGGGTGTACTAGAGTCTGATAGAATCACTCATACCATGTGATTTATCTCTATCAGTTTAATTTAATCTGGTGACTAATAGCAAATTACTGATACCAATTACTCATACAAATATATTTTAAAGAAGCCTCTCATGCTAGCCGATTCACACTGTCATCTTGATCGTATCGATCTCGAACCCTTTGATAACCAATTTGAAAATGCGATTACAGCTGCCAATGAAAGAGGCGTTAAGCAATTCCTTTGTGTCGCTATTAATGCTGAGAACCAGCAAGAGGTGATTAGAATTGCCGATTCTCACCCTAATATTCATGCCTCTGTGGGGGTTCACCCTTTGTATACTGAAGGCGAATCTGCCAGTGTTGAGTCTTTAGTTAGTGCAAGCCAACATCCTAAAGTTGTGGCTATTGGTGAAACCGGTCTTGATTACTTTTATGCAAAAGAAAGCAAAGAAGAACAATTATCATTATTTAAAACGCATGTAGAAGCGGCGGTTGATGTCAATTTACCTCTGATTATCCACACTAGAGATGCAAGAAAAGACACTTTAGATATATTGGCGCAAGGCAATGCTGAAAAAGTAGGCGGCGTTTTACACTGTTTTACTGAATCATTAGAAATGGCTGAAACGGCTATGGAAATGGGGTTTTACATATCATTTTCCGGGATTGTTACCTTTAACAACACTGAAGAGCTCAGAGAAACGGCTAAAAGGATCCCTCTAAATCGAATATTGGTTGAAACAGATAGCCCTTATTTAACTCCAAAGCCTCACCGAGGAAAACCTAATTCCCCTATGTATGTTGCTGATGTAGCAAAGTTAGTCGCTGAAATAAGAGGCGAGGATTATGAGACATTTTGTAGAGCAACGACAGAAAACTACGAAAGACTCTTTTTATCGAAATTAAAGCTTTTATCAAATCTAAAGTAAATCGCTTAAAAAAAGTCAAAAAAATCCCAGGCTCCGTTAAGAGTACCTGGGTAGGGGAAGTAACTGTTGACTAGGCATTTGCCTAAAAAACTAACTAACAACCAGAAAAAGACCTATTTCGGGGGGAAGACCGTAGGAGAAAATCAATTTCTATTAATGAATATAGTTCAGATATAGGAATATGCAAATTTATTTTACAAATACTTTCTTTATTTTATAAAAGCTTACTTTGCAGCCGAAATACGACGTCTAGCAAGCTCATCCGCAACATTATTGGTTGCTTTTTGCTCAGAATCCGCAATTTCGAATATTTCTAATAAAGTCCCGTAAATTTCATCTACTTTGTTCAAAGCATCTTGTTTACTATATTCTTTACCTTCGGTTTCAAATGAAACGTTGATAATACCGCCAGCGTTAATGACATAATCAGGTGTATATAGAATGCCCTGTTTCTTTAATTGCTCGCCATGTCGATCTTCTGCCAACTGATTATTTGCAGCTCCCGCAACAATACTGCATTTTAATTGACGAAGAGTGACATCATTGATGGTTGCCCCTAAGGCACACGGCGCATAAATATCAACATTTTGAGAATAGATATCATCAGTAGAAACGGCTGTAGCGCCTAAATTTGTGACTACACGATCAATTGATTCTTTATTGATATCAGTGACAATTAACTCAGCCCCTTCATCTTTGAGGTACTCACATAAATAATAACCAACATGACCTAAGCCCTGAACAGCAACCTTTAAACCCGATAAGTCGTCTCGACCTAAACGGTGTTTAGCGGCGGCTTTCATGCCCTTGTATACGCCATAAGCAGTTACTGGAGAAGGATCACCACTTCGACCTTCTAACCCAACAACATGATTGGTTTCCTTATGAACAATTGCCATATCCGTTGGGGTGATTCCTACATCTTCTGCTGAAATGTATTGGCCATTTAAATTTTCAATAAACCGACCAAAAGCTCTAAAAAGTGATTCTGATTTCATAGTACGAGAATTTCCAATGATAACCGATTTGCCACCACCCATTTTCAAGCCTGCAAGCGCATTTTTGTAGCTCATTCCACGAGACAAACGTAATGCATCAATCAATGCGCCTTCATCAGAATTATATTCCCACATTCTGCAACCACCAACTGCTGGACCTAGAGCTGTTGAATGGATACTTATAACGGCTTTAAGACCTGATTCTACATCGTGACAAAAAACAACTTGTTCGTGATCGTCATAATCTCGTAAATTAAAAACTGCCATGAATAACTCCCAACTGATTGATTTATTTGTTTAAACCAATAAAGTTAACCTTTACGACAACGTAAAGGTGAAAAATTTGCGCAAAGATACCATTGGTTGTATTTATTAGCTAGTTTTTTAGTGTTCGTTTAGCTCAAATCATATGCAGTTATAAGCTAATCATCGCATTTAAAGGTTTGTAGGCTCATCTGACCACAGTCTATTCGCCTTAATATTGTAAGTTTAAGTACAAATGCAAATATAGGTTGAAGATTCTAAGAAAATGCCGTAATTTAGCGCCTCATTGAAAAATGCAGATTTTTAATATATGTGGGTTAGATTTAGATAAAGGTACTTATATGTTAGATAAAACAGAACAAGCAAAACCATTTAATCAAATGACGGCAGAAGAAGGTGAAAAAGAGTTTAAAATCTGGTCACAAAAAGAGTACGTCAAAATCAATAAATTCTGTAATTCGAAAGGCCACCAAGTCGCTGGAATTGTACAGTCTCGTTGCCAGTCACTTCCACCAGTTTTAGGCTTGTGGTATGTAAAAACACAAGATAAGAAAGTTGATTTATGGTGTGTAGCTGGCGAGTTTCCCACAGATTTAGCCAGTTCAAAAGTGGCAGAAAATGCTCGAGAAGCTTTAAGATATTTCTCTATGTCATGGCAGTTGCAATCAGCAAAACTAGAAGATGGTTTAGCTGAAGGTAAAGTTACGCTTCAAGACAAAGAAACACAAGAAAAATTTATTAAAGAGTTAACCACTAGAGCTGAAAGTTTATATGACTTGTACTCGAATGATAAATTGTGGAAAGCTGCCGGTTTATAATCTTGCTAGGTTTAAAATACTATCCTATTGAGTTAAACAACAACTAATCTAACGTTGTTTAACTCAGTTCTATAAGACACACTTCTCTCTTTAAGATAATTAACCACATATCAATAAATACAGTCTCATACTCCAAAATTTTCTGGAGCATAAATATAATTTTCAATTCTATTTTGCATTAAAATAATTGCGACAGTTCTGTCGGTATAATCATTCGCACTTGCCATTGATGGTATGTGTTCCATTGTCTAGATGAGTCTTCTTAATCTGTCCGTAAAAGTCCCAGCAGTATTGAATCACATCAATATAGAGTCTGCTATTTGACACGTTTCGATCGCAGCTCTAATTTTTGGAACAGTTTTAGCTATGAATAATTATCCTTTTCTTAGTAAATCCACAGAGAAAACATAATATGGTAAGGAGCAATCCTTATAACGACTTGATTTATGTCAAGACTGTAAATGATTTAACGTTTTATAATAAAAGAAGGGACAGGTGTATTTTTCTAATTTAACTACATACTATAGTTAGGTCATTTTGCATGAGAGATTAGATTCATCAATTAACTTTATTTTGAGGAATAATAAAATGATATCAATGAAAAAAATTCTAGTAGATCTCGATCCCACCAAAGAATCTCAGCCGGCCTTAGACAGAGGGATTTATTTAGCTAAACAATATGAGGCTTCGTTAACTTTATTTTTGGTAGTTTATAATCGAAGACTTATAGCCAATACTTATTTTAATTCCACACAACTAGTTGCTGCAAAAAAAGGCTATATCAATACACAAAGAAAATGGGTAGAAAAACAGGTAAAAATAGCGAGAGATGCAGGTATTGAAGTTGACTATGATATTGTTTGGGGCAAACCCATTTATGAATCCATTAACCAAAAAGCGGATGCCGGAAGTTTTGATTTGGTAATTAAATCGACTCATATTCATCCAACTATTAACAAAGTCTTTTTTACGCCTAATGATTGGCAACTTTTAAAAACGAGTGAAAAACCAATTATTCTAGCTAAGTCTCGAGAAGACACAAAATACCATAACGTAATGGCGGCAATCGACCCAAGTAATCGTAGTGAGCATTCTGAAGAGTTAGATTCTAATATTTTACGCATCGCAAGAGAAATTGCAGCGAGTACTGATGCAATAGTTCATGCTGCTCATTGTTACGATCCCATAGCTTATCAATTATGGTCAGATATAGGTATCGGAATGGGAGCAGGAATGGGAGTAGCTAATTTTGCAATGGGGCAAGATAATTATGATGAGTACATCGAAAAGCTTGAAAAGGACAGCCAAACAATGTTTGAAGAAGCTGTTTCTAAAGTTAATTTCCCTCAAGAACACCTGCATTTAGAGGAAGGCTATCCAGAGAAAATTTTACCTGAATTGGTGGATAATAAATCTATAGATCTTCTGGTGATGGGAACAAGTTACCACTCAGGTTTAATTGGTAGCACGATAGAAAAAATTCTGGATGATGTTGACTGTGATGTTATGGCGGTTAGAGTTTAATTGTCTTCTTATTATCGCTAGAATTTTGATAACTCATTTGATAGAGAGAGGCTAATTTTTACCATTCTAGTGCTAGAACAGGAAGACTATCTTCGATCTGCAGATTCTCGAAAATTGGAATTAATCCTAACTTGTTAGATCGTGGGGAGAAAGAGTCGCAAGTAGCGCAAGTAGGGGGGTAAACTAATTTAATGTTGTTTCCTCAATTCTATAATGCACGCCTCTTTCTTCAAGATAATTAATCACGAACTTATAAGCGCCATCTAATGCACCAAAAGTTTCTGGCGCGCAAATGCCTGGTTCAATTCTATTTTGCATTAAATAAGTTGCGACGGCGGTGGCGGTGTAACCATTGGTTCTTGCCATTGATGAGTGTGTAAAGCTTTTATCTGTTTTATCTAACATTCTATAAATATAGCGTTTATTTTTTCCGTTTTCATCGCCTTCAATGGTAGTTCTTACCACTGTAAATTCTTCTTCGTTATTCGAAAGTGTCCAGTTTTCTTGTAATATTCTTGCGGTGACATCTAAAGGGCTAAACTCGACACCTTTTAGTTCAAGAGGTTTATCGGAAAAAAATCCCGAATCACGGAGTACTTGGACATATTCGCAATGACCTGGATAGCGAAGGGTTTTTTCTTTCATTGATGGGATGTGTTCCATTGTTTTTATGAGTGTTCTTAATCCATCCGTATTAAACGCTTCTAGAGTGCCTACACGTTTGATATCCATTAATTCACAATCGCTGAGTGCTGCTTTTTCTACAACGTCACCATTTTCGATGTATCTAACTGGGCGAGTGTATTCTTGAATCACGTCAATAGGGGAGAATAGTGTTTTAAAATTAAATGGCCAGATTCTTTTACTAGGTAATCCTCCAACTAAACATTCAAATTTAGACACTTCCATTTTTGTATCGAGATAACCTAAAATAATATTATCCATGCCCGGCGCCACGCCGCAATCGACAACAGCATAAACTTTATTCTTTTTCGCGAGGTGATGTAAGTCAAAACAATTTTCAGGAAAAAATGAAGCGTCAACTACGTTTTTCTTAGCTAATAAAATCCTTTTTAATGTTTCAAAACCGATGTAACCTGACACAGCACTAATGACCAAGTCAAAATCTTTTGTTAGAATGGTATAGTCATTCTCTTGCTGTAAATCAAAAATCTTGGTTTCTATTTTTGAATTCAACTTTGCAATTTTTTCGAGTGCTTTTTGATTCACGTCAACACAGACTATTGAATGATTTTCAATTAAGTCTAACGCTATCGCAGTACCTATTTGTCCAGCACCAAATATAATTATTTTTGCCATTCTATTCTCTATTCTGTTAACTAGCTAATCGCTAAATTTATTAGTTAGATATTTCTGAAGCTGCGGGTTCGATTAAGTCGTCTTCAAAAATTTCAGTCTCAAAGGGACGGATCATGATTAACATTCCGATTAATGGGTGGTCAAAATAATGGAGTTCACCACTACGTACTCGCCTGTCTTGAATGAGTGGGTAATTAAATAATTTTTTGGTAAATAATTTTTCTGCCTTCTTATTTAAAAAATCAGCATCAAATTCCCAATTGAAATTGTTCGATGCTTCCTGAAATCCGTTTTTTTCTTTTTGTGAATTGGATAAAACTTCTGAAATTGTCACCACACTTTCTAATGAGTTGTCTAAAGGACTTTCTAAAGTATCGTCTAAGGCTGTTTCTAATAAGTTTGGCTGTAAAGAGTTTTGCTCGGTAAAACTATAACTAAGGGATTGTTCATCTAAATGAAATATATCAACGGCTATTTCTTTTGGTTTTCTGTAAACCAGATTAGTATCTACATGAAGATATTTTCTGTGAATATAAACTTTAATTTCTCCATCAATTTCAGGTACCCAATCAAGAGGTTTTGGCTCGGGTACAACTGCTGGTTCTTGTATTAAGTCCTGAGTTGCGTATTGCGTTAAATTATCGGCGATAGATAAATTGTCAGAAAATTCTTTAACATTTTTTTGAATTGGATTCTTTAAATCAAATGGACTCTCTAAATCATCACCTAATATTTCTTCCGCATCATTAATATTTTCAACAATCGGTATAAACTCTATTTTCTTTTCACCGTTATACTCAAAGTTCTCGCTGTAATCAAAACCGCCCGCAATTCTTATTTTGGTTGCATTGGCTCTTGAGTCGACAGGTTGTCTCCAAGAAAAGTGATCTATCAATTGGTAACGACTCTGTCTATTGATTGATTTTGACTCTGAATTTAATTGTAATAGTTCATTTGCTAATCGAATAAAAGGTTCTTCGCCCATCTGTTCACTTTCTTCAATCCCAGCCTCATCTTCACTCAACTTAGGTTTGTTAGAAAGTTCATTAGCACTGTCGATCGTTAGCTCAGTACTAACTTTTGAATTTTCAAAACCCTTAATAAGTTCTAACATTTCATAGGGTTGTAAAAAATCGACAGCATTCTCAGAAATATTTAACTGACTGTCATCTTTCCAAGATTCTGCGTATAAACCGTCTTCTGATTTTAGTTTAAATAGAATAACCTCAAACTCAAACCAGCGTTTTTCTTTTTCTTGTGCGAATAAAGGATAAGATAAGACGATCAATATAAACGCTAAAAGAGCGTTAAAAAACACAAAGCTATCTGCTTTTGCTGCTAAATTGTTAAATGTTTTGTTCATATGGCTCTTTTTAGCTTCAAGTGAGTAAAAGCATTGATAGTTTGTTGATACTAACCCTTAAACCGCCAGTTTTTCAATCAAAGATTCAATTTGTTGAAGTCTTTCATCCAGGTTTTGTGCACTCTGTGTAATTTTAAACTGTGTGCCTTTGGAAAGTCTGTATCTCGCAGGGTTAGACTGTATCAGTTGAATCAATTTATCGGTGCTAATTAGCGGATTGGTATTAAAGTCGAGTGTCCAGCCTGCCTCAGAAGAGTGTAGTTTGGTAACTCCCATAGGCGTTAGTTTTAATTTGAGTTCACTTACTTTAAACAGGCATTTTGTTGGGTTTGGAAGTAAACCAAAGCGGTCAATTAATTCGACCTGTAAACTGCGTAAATCTCGGCTATCTTTGGCATTGGCAATTCTTTTATAGAGCGAAAGTCTAACACTAACATCACCAATATAATCATCAGGGAGTAATGCGGAAATACCAAGATTGACCTCAGTTTGTTCTGACTTAACATCTGTTAGCGACCCTTCATCTCCGCTTTTTAGCGACTTTATAGCTCTTTCTAATAATTCCATATAAAGGCTAAATCCGATGGTTTGCATATGCCCAGTTTGTTCATCACCTAAAAATTCACCAGCGCCTCGAATTTCCAAATCGTGAGTCGCTAATATAAAACCTGCACCTAGGTCTTCTAATTTTCCAATTGCCTCTAAACGCTTAGTTGCGTCCTTGGTAATCATTTTAGGATTAGGGGTTAATAAATAAGCATAAGCTTGATGATGGGAGCGGCCGACACGTCCACGTAATTGGTGAAGTTGAGCCAAGCCAAGTTTATCGGCTCTATCCATGATAATGGTGTTGGCATTTGGAATATCTATGCCTGTTTCGATGATAGTGGTACTGACTAATACATGGTATCGGTGATGCTGAAAATCACTCATTATATTTTCTAATTGTCTTTCTGGCATTTGGCCATGAGCAACCGCTACTTCAATATTTGGTACTAGCTCGCTGATCTCTTTTGCCGTTCTATCGATGGTATCGACTGAATTATGTAAAAAGAAAATCTGCCCACCACGACTTATTTCTCGTTGTATTGCTTCTTTTATTAATGGTTCGTTTCGTTGTCGCACAAAGGTTTTAATCGCCAATCGTTTAGCTGGTGGTGTAGCAATAATTGATAAATCGCGCATACCCGACATGGACATATTCAAGGTACGAGGAATTGGCGTGGCAGTTAAAGTTAATATATCGACTTTTGCACGATATGATTTTAGAATTTCTTTTTGTCGAACCCCAAAACGATGTTCTTCATCAATGACTAGCAAACCAAGATTTTTAAATTTCAAATTACCAGAGATTAATCGGTGAGTGCCTATCACTAAATCAACTTGTCCAGACTCCAGTTTTATTAATGTTTCAGTTTGCTCTTTCTTAGTTTGAAAACGTGAAAGAACGGCAATATTGATCGGCCATTCGGAAAAACGGTCGAGGAAACTGTTGTGATGTTGTTGCGCTAGTAAGGTTGTAGGCACTAGCATTGCCACCTGCATACCACTTTGTAAACAGACGAAAGCGGCTCGCATAGCCACTTCGGTTTTGCCAAAACCTACATCGCCACAGATTAAACGATCCATCGGTTGTGAAGACTTCATATCTTTTAGTACATTATCAATCGAAGTAGATTGATCTTCTGTCAACGGATAGGGAAATTCTTGCGCAAATTTATTATAATCAAACTCGTTAATTTTATGCTTAAAACCAATTTCAGCTCCACGTCTTGCATAAATATCTAACAGTTCGGCAGCTGTGTCTCGGGCTTTTTCTATTGCTTTTTGTTTAGCCTTTGCCCAAGCTTCGCTGCCTAGTTTATGTAGTGGTGCTGTTTCTGGATTAGTGCCAGAGAAACGATGAATCAGCTCTAATGATTGCACTGGAACATAAAGTTTTGATCCACCAGCGTATTCAAGAGTTAAAAATTCTGTGGTAATTCCGCTGGTTTCTATGGTCTCTAAGCCTTTATATCGCCCGACACCTTGTTCAATATGTACAACTGGATCGCCTATTTTTAACTCAGCTAAACTATGGATCAGTTGATCCGGTGAAATGGCTTTGTTATTTCTACGTTTATCAACTAATACCTGACTTCCAAACAGATCACTTTCAGCAATGATGAGCGCGTTTTCTAATGAAAACCCGTGACCTAAAGGCATACTTATTAAATGAATGGATGGTTTATTGGAAGTATTTGTTTGATTTAGCAGTATGAATTCATGCCAAGAATTAATTGAAACGCTCTCTATGTGAAGCTTTAATAGTAATTCTCTAATAACCTCTTGGCGACCTTTTGATTCGGCACAAATCAAAATATTCTGGGAGGTGTTTTGTTGGGAATCGATGATCTGTTTTAAACGTAACAGAGGCTCTTTATTTTTGTGGTCGATTAACAGGTTAGGTAAGGCAAAGTGACTAATTCCTATTGGAGCATGTCCATCTTGCTCAGATTTAGTCTTGTTGTTTAAGAATATAATCTGAGGGAATCGTTTTTTATTCTGGTTGAAATTTTCTTTGCTCAAATATAATTCATTTGGTGTTAAAATTGGGCGTTCAACGTCATAACGATTTTGCTCGTGTCGAGAGGTTAACTCCGTCCAAAATTGGTCAATCGGCTCATCGGACGTTTGCGGAAAGATAAACAGTGATTTTTCTGGCGATAAATAGTCAAAAAGAGAGGATGTTTCCTCAAAGAATAAGGGTAAATAATATTCAATACCTGCCGGAAATATGCCTTTACTCACATCTCGATAAATGGGGTTTTCTTTTATATTGGTATCAAATGTAGAACGCCATGCCTGTCTGAAATGGCTGATCCCTTGTTCTGAAGTTGGATATTCTTTTGCGGGTAAAAGGTTAATAGAATCAACTTTTTCAGTCGTTAATTGAGACTCTGAATCAAAATAACGTAATGATTCAATTTCAATGTCAAATAGTTCAATGCGGATAGGTGATTTAGCTCCCATAGGAAATAAATCAATAATTGAGCCTCTTACCGCATATTCCCCATGATCCATCACCGTACTAACGCTTAGATAGCCATTTTCATTTAGTTTTAAACGTAACTCATTAACATCAATTATCTGCCCTTTTTCTAATAACAAGCATTGTTGTTCGATGAAACTAGTGTGCGGTAGTCGTTGTAGCGCAGAGTTAATTGGTAGTAAAAGAATTCCTTTAGTTTGCCTTGGAAGTCGATAGAGTGTTTCTAGTCGTTCAGAAATAATATCTTGATGAGGCGAAAAATAATCGTATGGCAAAGTTTCCCAATCGGGTAAGGTAAATACTGGTATATCACTATCTTTGCCTAAAAAAAATTCGATTTCTTGCTTTAAACGGTTTAGGTTTCGCGCATTAGGTAAAAAGACTAAATTGAGTCTATTAAAACTAATAGCCGTTTTAGCAATTGATAACGCAAGCGCACTACCATAGGTTTTATCAAAGTAATGATGAAAGCCAGGCTTAAATTCGAGTTTAAAAGGCAGTTGATTGATGGTTGATTCTATAGGCATTGTTGGTTTTACTTCTTAAATATCAATTAGCTAGGTATCTGTATGATAAAACAAGGGATAGAGTGGGGGGATTATACTTAGGTTATCTTAATAAGAATAGATGCTTGTTTAATCAGTAATCATGTTGTTAGATCCTACGTCACTTTTTAGCCGCGGAGTTTGTCCTAAAATTGTTTGAACAACACATTGAATCGATGAGGATTTAGATCAATTATTTAAGTTTGAGATAACACAATAATTAAAACGAGAGCTAGATCAAAAAAGTAAAATAAACGTCGTTTTCACTTCCCCCCTATCAAAAATTATGCCGTGAATTGGTGGTTTTTTAAAGCTAGCCTACAAACAACAATGAATCAAATTAAAAGGAATTTTCATGTCTCGCATTATCTCTGGTATTAGTTTCGCATTTATCGCTTTCTTTACAGTAATAATTCTGGCGACAGAAACTTCAGGCATCACAGCCTGAAATTTCTGCGTTAGTAAATATTTCTAGAGATTAATAATAGTGTGTACTCATACTTGCAAGATAAACAACTTATAAAGTATTTGTCATAAATAGTCATAAATTTGTCTTAATAAGAGAATTGGTATTCTAATAAAATAATGTAGTATAAGTCTTAATCAATTGAATTCTATAATGAGATTAATGGATATGCATGATTCTGAAATATCACAAAAATTACTAACTGATAACTATGAAGAATTATTAGCCACTCTTAATAGGGACTGCCGTCTGACTGTTTTTAGGACTGCTATTAGAGAGAGCTACTCACAGTGAAAAATAGATCTTTCGATTATATTGTCATAGGAGCCGGAACTGCTGGTTGCGTATTGGCTTCGCGACTAAGTGAAGATCAGAATGTGTCGGTTTGTTTATTAGAAGCTGGTGGTCCTGATTCAAGTGTTTTAATTCATGCACCAGTTGGTGTCATTGCTATGATCCCAACAAAAATAAATAACTGGGCATTTCAAACAACTCCACAAAATGGACTAAATGGTCGGAGAGGGTATCAACCTCGTGGAAAAACCCTAGGCGGAAGTTCTTCAATCAATGCCATGCTTTATGTGCGTGGTAACAAATGGGATTACGATAACTGGGCAGACCTTGGTAATGAGGGTTGGAGTTATGATGAAATACTACCTTATTTTAAAAAATCGGAAGGCAATGAATATTTTGATGATGACTTTCATAGCCAAACTGGCCCTATGGGAGTTACGAATCCAACCGATGCAAGTGATGTAAACAGGATGTTTTTGGAGTCTTGTGAGCAGCAGGGTATAAAGACTGTTGAAGATTACAATGGTGCTGAGCAGGAAGGTGCATTCATGTTTCAGCGCACGGTAAAAAATGGTGAACGTTGTAGTGCCGCAAAGGCATTTATTACACCCAATATGAATCGTCCTAATTTAACCGTTATAACGAAAGCTTTGACTGAAAAAGTAATATTGGTTGATAAAAAAGCGGTAGGGGTAAGATACATAAAGGATGGGAAAATTTTTGAAATAAATTGCAATAAAGAAGTGATTATAAGTAGTGGCGCTTTTGGTTCACCTCAGGTTTTAATGTTATCAGGTATTGGACCCCGTGAGCATTTAGTTGAAAAAAATGTAAAGAATATTCACAACCTACCTGGCGTTGGGCAAAACCTGCAAGATCATATTGATTATGTTCAAACCTACAAGGTAGCTAGTACTGAAGATACGTTTGGGATTTCTCTTTTAGGTGGTACCAAGTTAATAAAGTCAATGATTGAGTGGAAAAGAAAACGCACAGGTAAAGTGACCAGTACGCTTGCAGAGTCTGGCGCTTTTTTTAGTACTCAAGATGATTTAGTGGCTCCAGATGTTCAGCTTGTATTTGTTGTTGGGATAGTTGATAACCATGCTCGCAACTTTAATATGGGCCATGGCTACAGTTGCCATATTACGGTGTTACGTCCAGAAAGTTGTGGAGAGGTAAAACTGCAATCTAATAATCCAAAAGACTCGATAGTTATTGACCCCAAATTTTTTGATAACAAAGAGGATATGGAGGTTATGATCCGCGGTGCTAAGGTTATGCAAAATATACTTGAGGGAAAACCATTTTCAGGTATACGGAAGAAAATGTTGTATCAGGTTGAAAATGGAAATGATGAAGAATTGAAACAGGATATAAGAAATAGAGCGGACACCCAATATCATCCATGTGGTACTTGTAAAATGGGTACATCTAACGATCCAATGGCTGTAGTTGATAATGAGCTAAAGGTTTATGGAATAGAAGGCTTGAGGGTTGTGGATGCGTCAATTATGCCAAAATTGGTGAGCGGTAATACCAATGCACCAACATTAATGATTGCTGAAAAAGCGGCGGATATGCTCCTTGGTATAAATACGGTCTCATAATGAACTTAAATTTTCATTTGCTTAAAAAGTATGCAATATAGATTTAGCCACATATATTATTTATCAAATTGAAATTAAGCAATGTTGAATTTTTTGTCATAAATTGTCATAAATTTGTCCTAATAAGAGAAGTGAAATTTATTAAAATACTGTAGTATTAACCTAAATTAATTGAATTCTACGATGAGATTTAGGAATATGAACGATTCTGAAATATCACAAAAATTACACTCCAGTTTTTCGCTACAACGTGAGAGTTTTTTAAGTCAATCCCATGAAACCTATGCAGAACGTAAAGCGCATCTAACCAACCTAAAGAAATTACTAACAGATAACCGTGAAGCATTATTAGCAGCTCTTAATAAGGACTATGGCAACCGCTCTTACCACGAAAGTTTATTTGCTGAAGTGATTGCTGTTACCGATGATATAAACAGTTCAATTAAACACCTTAAAAAATGGATGAAAGTACAACGACGTTCGACTGATCAAATGTTATATCTAGGTGCAAAAAATCGCGTAATACCCCAACCTATTGGTGTTGTTGGTTTAATTATTCCATGGAATTTTCCCATTAATTTATCCTTCTCTGGATTATCTTCAGTGTTTTCTGCTGGAAATAGTGCAATGGTTAAAATGTCAGAAAACTCTATTCATTTAACACGCTTACTCATTGAACTTGTTGCTAAATATTTTAAACCTGAGAAACTTCAATTTTTTGAAGAAACGGGTAGTGTTGGAATTGAATTTTCAAAAATTCCTTTTGATCATTTAATGTTTACTGGATCTGGAGCAACCGGAAAAAAAGTGATGGCAGCTGCTGCGTCAAATCTAACACCTGTAACTCTAGAATTAGGTGGTAAATCTCCAGCTATTATTGATCCTCAATATCCTTTGGAAAAAGCCGTTGAGCGACTTATGTTTGTTAAACAATTTAATGCTGGTCAAATTTGTACCACGGTCGATTATGTTTTTGTTCATGAATCTCAGATCAATGAATTTGTAGATACAGTGAAGCAATGGATTAAACAACATGTCCCAGATATTAATAGTAAAGACTTTACCTCAATTATTGATGATCGTTCTTTTTTGCGTTTGTGTGATTTGATCGAAGATGCTGAACAAAAAGGTGCTAGAGTGATTAATCTTTGCGAACAAGAAAAGCAACCTGAAACACGAAAGTTTCCAGTTACACTTATTTTAGATACAACGGAAGACATGACTATCTGCAGTCGAGAAATTTTTGGTCCGATTTTAATGGTTAAAAGTTATAGTGAAGCTGACGAAGTTATTAATTATATTAATAGTAAAGACAGTCCTCTAGCACTTTATCCATTTACCAAGAATAAAGCACTTTCAGATTTGTATATTGAACGTATTATGTCCGGTGGTGTAAGCGTTAATGATGCGTTACTTCACGTGGCGCAGCATGACTTACCTTTTGGTGGTATTGGCGGAAGTGGTATGGGGCATTACCACGGTTATGAAGGGTTTATCACCTTTTCAAAATTACGTCCAGTTTTCTATCAGGCGAACACAACTTCGTTGAAATATTTGATGCCTCCTTACGGAAATTTCGCAGATAAAGTGTTCAATTTGTTAGCTAAGTTAAAATCTTAAACACAGAGTTTGGTATATCCTCATTTTAGTCATGAGTTGGGGATGTTGCTACAAAGCAAGATAAACACACGCACTAATTTCTATCGCATTTACTTACTACGGCAATGCCATGTAATAGCTAATAATAATTGCGATAAAATGAGTAGATGACCACCCAATAATGATTTTCTCGTTGTTTGCAATGACACACTAATATTGCGTTTAGGATTAGCCCAAGAAAGGTTATTTATAAATCCAACATGTCCAAACGCTGCTTCCGAGAATATTCCCCATAAGCCTACTGGCTAGCCACCTAACATTTGTCCGGCACTATAACGCATGATTCGATTTTTTAGTGACCACAACATCTGTATTGATAGACTAATAATAATCACAAAAATTGATAAAACCGCTCGAACATCCAATAAGCAGATAGACTTCCAACAACATAAATTATCGAAATATAAATTGCGCCTTTTGTTCGTATTTCGCCGGGGTTAAAAAAATCATGCAGATTTTTTTTAGTCATAGCCGACATTAAATACATGAAAAAAAGCAAAACAGATATAAATAACAACTGACCTATTTCTACCCCAATATTGAAGCCGAGTAGGGCTGTGCCTTTTTCTTGTTGAGGTAGACCGACATCCATTAACACCGACGCAAATCCAAAACCATGAAGTAAACCGAAACTGCTTGAGACTAAAATGGGATAACGATAGGTCAAACTATTATGTTTTTGTTTTGCAATTTCTGTCGCTAAAAATAAAATGCTTAACGCAATGACAGCTTCTACTGGTGGTAGTGGTAGGTAAACCAATTCTAATGCTGCCAATGCTAATGTCAGTGAGTGAGCCAGAGTAAAACCTGTTACTGCCAACAATAATTGTTTCCAACGACCAGCCGTCAACATGACCAGACAGGTAACAAATAACAAGTGATCCATGCCAGCCCAAATGTGTTCCATACCGAGAATTGTAAACTCTTGCATCACAATACTCTTACTCAGATTTTCAGGGATTTGCCATCTATTCTGCGATGGCTTTAATAACTTTGACGATTGTTGTCCGTCATTGTTGATAAACTGAAAAAGGTTAAAAAATCCTGGGTTGATGGTCTGGTAATCGATCTCAATAAATCTACCTTGTATAGATTGTTGACATTGCAAGACTAGATGTTGAACACGGCTATCGTTAGCTAGTATCTCTGATGAATGGAGTGCATTACATTCTTCGGGAAACTTGAGTTCTGGCCAAACTGACAGACGACCATTATTGGGAACTCTGAACAGCACCTTATATTGATAGGATGTTTTTTCTGACACTTGTACTAAAACAGGTCTAGCATCATCAGCTAAAATGCCAAAGCTACTAATGAGTAACACTAGTAATATTATCAGTCTCACTATTGAACCTCAGAAGCAGGAAGATCAATAGTTACTTGGTAGGAATCAATCAAAGATTGAATCGCTTGGTTTTGTAATTCTAGAGTTTGCTGACGTTTGAATTCTTCGGTAAGTTCGGTCATTACTTCGTCAATAGCAGGATGACGACCCTCAGATTGTTCGAGTTTTAGTACCAAATGAGAACCATAATCAGATTGAATAGGACCAATCCAATTATTATCAGTGGCTTCTTCAGCGAATAGATCGTGTGCAAATGATTCACCAAAATGGCTTTGAACAAAACTATTAGAACGCTTCACATAGTTTAAATGGTAGGGAAAGCGATCACTGTAGTTTGCAGACTCGTTAAAGGACGGTTTTGAGTTACTGGCAAATTCATTTAATTGAGATTTTGCTAGCTCTTGAGCTTTATTTCGGCCGTGTTTTTCTGCGTCAAAAAATATATGAGTGAAAGTGATTGAAGGTTCAATATAATAATCGTCCTTCTGTTGTTGATAAAGAGCTTTCAGTTGTTCCGTGTTTGCAGTGACTAATTGAGATGTCATGCTATGAGTTAGGTATTCCATTTTGCCGACCATTCTGCGTCGAATTAGATTATCATTTGATGCCATGCCTAAATTTTTTGCTTCACGATAGAGGACTTCCTCTCTAATATAATTATCAATCAGTTTCTGTTTTTCTGAGTCTGTCAGTGAAGCGAATTGGTTAGTAAAATGTTCTTTGTTAAAAGCTTTTGCTTGAAATTGCATAAACTCTAGTAATACTTGTTCGTCTACTAGTATTTCTTGTTCATTGCTCTGTAATTTATCGTTGGAAATTAAATTAAAAAAAAGAAAAAAGCTTAAGCCTATTACTAAAAAGTGTAGAAGGGGATCATTAATAATCTTTCCTAAATTCATTTGCTTATTAACCTGTGTTTATTGAAATGCATCATTGTTTAACCTTGCCTCAGTATTTTTATTTACGGTTTTTAAAAATGAGCATCCGTACCTGACAATTCTATCGTTATTTTGATTAGGAAAATACTTTAGATTAAGAAGATAAAATTTGAGTAATAGGTATGCCCGTATTGCGTTATAAATTGATCTCAATACGGACAAATTCTCTGATTGTTACTGACTAATAATTACAGGTTAATAATCATATGAGAATTTCACACCGTAGGTTCTAGGTGCACCAACAACACAACGAATGGCTGTTGTATTGCTTGCTACATTTACAGCGCCCAAGTTACCACCTAAAGGCTGGTCAAACATAGTGCTACAGTAACCCTTATCAGTTAAATTATCGACATGAGCGGTAACTCTCCAACCTGCATCAAAATCTTCAACACCTAAGCGTAAACTAGCTAGCGAATAGCTAGGTTGAATAGTTTGCGGATTCTGATTAGTTGACCCACCAATATTTTGATCATCAACATAATTAATAGCTGGTCGCACAAACATAGACAGGTTTGAACTCAATGGAATGCTCCAGTCAGCCGTCAAGTTAGCTTGTAACTCTGGAGACCAATGGTTAGGTGTTCCTGTTAAATCTTGTACAGGTCCGCCAGGTAATCCTGAACCATTTGGATAACTAAGGAACTCAGAATCTAGTGTTCCTAATCCGCCGCTAAATTTTAAATTATCCGTAGCTCTATATGTAAAGTCTATTTCAACGCCTTTTTGACGTAGTTCACCCGCATTAGTCGTTACGAAGCTTAGGCCGTCGAATGAGCGTGATTGAAAGTCTTTAATATCAGTTTGATAAACGGTCATATTTGCTGTTAACGCCTTATCAAAAAATGAAGACTTGATACCCATCTCTAGATTTTCAGTCGTCTCATTGGCAAATGTTCTGCGGTCACCTAGTGCAACTAATGTACCTTGAGAGTTGAATCCACCTGATTTAAAACCGGTCGATGTGGTAAAAAAGCCCATCACTTCATCATTAAATTGATAACGAACGCTAGCTAACCAAGTCACTTTGTTATCATCAACTTTTAGGTCAGGAGTAGATTCTGGCGCGCGAAATATGGATCCAAAAGGGTTATTAAGTTGTTGCTCAAAAGATCCTGTTTTTTCATCTTCAGTCCAACGTATACCAAGTGTTGTATCTAAGCTGTCATTTATATGAAAAGTACCTTGGGCAAAAATAGCGAGACTTTCTAATTCCTGCCTAAATTGAGAAGTAACAAATTCATCCTGTGCAAAACCTGCACAAGCGGTTGCTTGAGCTAAAGCAGTCGCTGTTGCTGTTGCAGGATCCAAACCCGCAGCTATCAACTGCCCCCTCACAATACCAAATACAGTCGGTGAACAAAAATCAGTTCCTGCATCAAAGGAAGTGTCAATGTCAAAATCTTCCTGATAATAGAAAAGACCTGCTACGTAATCAAATGTGTCTCCTTCGGGAGATAGAATTTGAAATTCTTGAGAAAGGGTGTCGTTAGTATAAAAGCTGTTTCTTGGAACCAAATCGGCAGCTATACGAAGACTGCCTTCATCTTTATAATCGTTCTCCCAGTTTCTGATCGCAGTGATTGACTTGAATTCAAAATCTGATAAATCTAACTTTAATTGAGCAGTTACACCCCATTGTTCATCGGTAGCATTGTCATCGTTAGTTTGATTAACAACTTGATCATAGGGATCATCACCACTACCTGCTGGCACGCCGTATAGCGCTGTTGTAGTACCAATAAAAAGCGGACTATTGGTTTCTGGTAACAATTCAACAATTGAACCTGTGTGTTCTACTTCTGCAAAGTCTACTGTTAACTTTGCTTCAACCGAATCTGAAATATCAAATAATAATTTTCCGCGAAAAGTTAGGTTTTCAACATCGCCGATCTCTTTGTTGGTCAACTCATTGTAACCATATCCATCTCGATCTGAATAGTTGATGCTAGCCAAACCAGAAACGGTATCAGACAAGCCGCCAGATATTGTAGTGCCAATGTTTAAATCACTATAATTTCCATAACTAACGTGTGTCTTCGCTCTAAATTCATCAGACGGATCGTTGGTTGTTATATTTAAAGCACCCATTGGCGTATTTCGTCCGAATAAAGTTCCCTGTGGCCCACGCAAAACTTCTATAGAGCTAATATCGAGTAAATTGCTTATAACCGAACCAGGTCTCGGATAATAAACACCATCAATAAATACACCAACACTGCCTTCAACAGCGGTATTACCAACTGAACCAACACCTCTAATAATTAAACGTGTGTTAGTTACCTGACTGCTTGTTCCCATATTAAAGTTGGGTACATGAGTGGATAAGTCTTCTAGATTATCAATGCCAGAACGTTCCATATATTCACCATCGACAACCGTTAAGGATATTGGAACCGACTGGACATCTTCTGCACGGCGAGTTGCGCTGACGATGATTATTTTTTGACCTTCTGAATCCGCTGATGGATCATCAGAATCTTCTGCGGCATTGGCGGTTATGCTTGTCATAGCAAACGCTACCGCATAAGGTATTAGTTTTAGTTTAAAATTCATATAAATCTCCATATGATGGTTTGTTAAGTTTTATAAAGTATTTTTCTTATTTTGAATCGATACTGCTATTTATACTGGTTTTCTTGTTAAAAATAGGGCTTCATTTGCCCTCTATTAAGCTCAATCGGGCTTGTACCAGACAGGAGAACCCCAGGCTCTTTCTTGAATAAATTCAGGCGTTGGAATTGCTGGTTCAACCTTACGCTGTGTCGCAAGTAAATCGTAAGTGCTCCAACGACAAGTTGGATTTTCAAGTGCCCGGGTGTAATAAAAAGCGTGCTGCTTAGGGTTAAAATTGGGATCTTGCCAAACTGTGGAAAGCTGGGTCGCACCTTTATCCTGAGAGATTTCGCAATTATGGCTGTCAACCTTGGCGCCGTTGTCAGGGCATCGGTGAGTTTTAGAGTCTGGGATCAAACCATCAGAACAAGCAACATCAAAGGTTTGTTCGTGAAGAGTCCCCTTATCATCCAACCAACCTTTAATAACTTGTAATCTTTGTAAGGGAGCAGTTTGCGGATCTCGTGCAGCCCATAGTAAGAGGGATAAGGACTTTTGTTTGTCGGCTTTGAGTAAAGAGCCACCCATTGGCACGCCAAGATTATAGAGTGAACTCCAGTCGTTGCTAGATGCTAATGATTTATCTAGATCCCATCCAGCAAACATTCTAATGCGCATTCGATTGCCAGAAGTTCCAAATGTCTCACGGCGTTTAAGTGCAGAATAGATGTCTTTTCGAGTATTGTTATTAGCCCAGACTCCAGCTAAACCTCCAGGGTTATAGGTTATCGAACCACGTCCTTTTTTAACCTGAAGACCACCAGTTAAACGCTTGACTGGAGTTGATTCGGGTTTACCCTGATGGCCAGGATAGCCTTTTTCTGAGGTTCCTCCCGGATTACCATTATGAGTATCTGTGCTTCCAATGATGCCGTAAGCAAAGGGGTTAAATCCGAGCTTTTTGTCTAGCATGAGACCCGTTTTTAAACCGTTTCTTAGCATTGAGCTTTGTTGTACGCATGCAACTTCTTGTCCTTCCTTACAAGGATCATAAATCAGTTCAAAGTTACAGAATTCATCTTGAGTACCAATACCCAAATAACATTCTGAATTACCTTTTCCTTGATGTATTTCAGCCAGAAGATCAAACTTTGCTCGACGACTGTAATCAAGATTTGACCATTGACTGCCATCGGTATTAGTCAAGGCAAAGTGTTTTCCCCAAGAAATATTAGAGTTGTGTGGAATCGTAATCGCGTCACAATCGTCGGTACAGTTTTCCTCTAGCCAACTCCAGAGTTCCCGCGCAGAAGGCAAGTCAAAAACGCTTAAAGCTTCTTCCGTGACGGAACTATTGGCGAATATGATGTTTCTATGGACGGAACCGCCGCCGCCTTTGTAGTTGGGAGTGAATTCAAAACCGTGCAACGTGGTGAATTTTCCCGGCTGGTTGTATTTTTCAGTCAGCCGCTGCATTTCTTTCCAAGGATTTATGGCACTTTGACGACAGCTCTGTTTGTTTTCACATACATCAGCTAGATGTTGTGGTGGATCAAGTGCTAAGGTTTTGAAGGCTCGATAAAACATTTTCAGTTCACGATCTCGAACACTCTTGCAAGTAGCACTGTCAAACTTTGGATTGTTTGAGTCGAGCAAACAACGCTCTGCATAAGCGAAAGACTCGGCATGATCAGTAATAGCGACAAAGTCCAAGGGGATTTTCAGTTGGTGACTATTTTTAGGATTACCTGCAATCGCCACAGGTTCGCCCATGGCATAACGCAATGCGTCTTGAGGACCATTGGTATTTGAGAAAATATAACTGTCAAGCGACCAACTGGAGTGAACGTGCAAATCACCAAAATAAGCTTTGCGGTCATAACTGACTTCACTTTTAGCTTTAGGCTTAGCTTGAGTTTGGGCTAAACCACCTGCTTTTGGCGCGGTAACCACGACAGTCAGTAAGATAGAAAGTGGCCATTTCATCATTTTGAAATCTCCTTAGATATATCTTTAAATAGTTTTGAATTGAGGATTATAAATCGCTTTATCCGTTGTGGCTGTAGATTCGAAGTTCGCATCATGGCGTATACCAGACAGGGGAGCTATAAGCTCGTTCCTGATGTGTTTTTGGCGACTTTGCCGGTACTTCAACTTTGAAACGAACCGCGTCATAAGTGACCCATCTTGGGGTGGGTATTTCCAAAACTCTTACATAATAAAAAGCTCGTTGTTTTGCATCAAAGTCTGGATCAACCCAGACAATGGCTAACTCTGTAGAGCCAATTTTATTACTGTAAGTTGCCTTATTTAAATTAACGGTATTGCCAACTGGCATTAGTTTACCGTTGTTGCCGATACTGCGTTTTTCACTGTCACTCCAGATAACGTCATATACTTTTTCATGGGTAGCACCGGCTTCGTCTAACCAGCCTTTTACAACTTGTATTCGATCAAGATTTGCGCCCATAGGATCTCTAGTGGCTGCGATCAGAAAACTAATAGAAGTCTTTTTGGGTGCTCTAGCCAAATCCCCCCCCATTGGTACGCCTTTTTTATATCCAACTTGGGCTAGATTCGCTTGTTCTGCATCAGCACTGGTAAACTCCCAACCAGCAAAAAATCGTAGGCTAATACGACTACCTGTAGTGGCATATACTTCCTTACGGTTCATTGCATCCCAAATAGCAGCACGAGTGTTCTCTTTTGCCCATACAGCGGTATAACCTGAAGCCGCCTGTTGCCAAGAATACATCACTTTGTCGCCTGATTTACCAACGACACCCGATACGCGATTTGCTCCCGGCTCCATTCCGGCACTGTGTTTGCCATAAAAATTATCTTCGGCAGTTGTGGACAGCGCAGTATGGGAATCGGTTGAGCCAATCATGCCAAACTTATATGGGTTAGACCCCAGCTTAGATTCAAAGGAAATGCCTGCCTTTAGTGCTGATCGAGCGTACTCGCCGGGTAACATTTCTGGTGTTTTTGCAACTCCTGCAAAGTTGCCTAGATCCCAAGTTTCATAATCGGCAAATTCGTCATTGGGTGACAGTAGTGGATGGGTCTCGCCATCGCCTTTGATTTGCGTAACCTCATAAAGGGGTTCCATTTGAGCGCGTCTAGCCGCAAATCGTTTATCAATAGGTTGACCGTTATGGTTTTTTCCACTAAACATTAGACCATTTGAAAGATTACCGTTATGAGGAATAGCCAAAACCTTTCCCTGTTGCTTTTGTTGGTAATCATCCATGTAATCCCACAATGCTTGCGGATCGTCATTGCTGTTACTGGATAGGGGCATGACTTTGGAAACCTTATCAGCTCCATCTCTGAATACAACCACTCTATGCAAGTTGCTACCACCTGGCCAAGAAGTCCATTCGAAACCATGCAAGGCCGTGAATACACCGGGTTTATTGTTTTCTTCAGCCGCTTTGATCAGACGTTTCCATGCGGGTTGACGGATTTCGGTTAAATCTAGTTCATCTGGCCATCCGTTAACCAGACCATCAGAAGAAATTGCGAGTTGTGAGCGAATATCACCTTTCTTTTGTAAGGCGCGCCACTTTTGCATACGAACATTTTGCATCAGTAAAGGGACTTCTTTTGCAAGCATCTGCATAGAACCTAAACCTTCGGCATGATCAGCAATAACTAGAAAATCCAAAGGTCTTCTCAGGCGAGCCTTCTGCCCGTGAGTTGCGGTTACTGTACCGCCTCTAGCAAAGCGAAATGCATCTTCCGGCCCAAGTCGAACACTCAGGTTATTAGCATCTTGTGATAAGGTCGTATGTAGATGAGTATCTCCCCAAAGCGCTTGCTGAGGATAGTCCACATCGAGCGTTGGAGAGTAGACAGCGGCTGTGTTTTTTGACTTATCAGGTAAAGCATGTTCTTCCGCCCAGACAAGACTGCTTTGACCTAGGCATGATAGCAATGCAATGCAAATACCTAATTTCTTTTGACTATTTATATTGATGTTCATTTTTACTAGCCTCACGATTGCGTCTTTAATTGTTGTTTAATACTTTTACTGAAAAGCATCATTTATGACGGGTATCCGGTAATATTTTGTATCTTTTGATAGCCTTTTTTTAAACTATCGTATAAGCCTTTGTATACTTCTTTGTAAAGTCGGTCATACATTTGTTGGTGTTCAGGGTTTGGCTTGAATACATCACCCGAATGCACCATTTGGCTAACCGCTGTTTTAAAGTCGGGATAAATATTGGTGCCAACAGCACAAGCTATAGCCGCGCCAAGTCCAGAGGTTTCAAAGGTATGCGGGCGTTGTACATTCATTCCAAAGATATTGGCGCTGATTTGCATAATCTCATCACTTTGAGATCCACCGCCTGATATCCGTAACTCGGTAATTGATTTTCCAGAACGTTTTTCTAGTAACTCTTTACCTTCTCTTAATGCAAAGGTGAGTCCTTCGATAATTGACCGATAGATATGAGCCCGAGTATGTACTTCTCCAAAACCTATCATTGCACCGCGTGCTGAAGAATCTTTAGCTGAAGTGCCAGCTCCCCAGTATGGCTGGAGTACTAATCCCATAGAGCCAGGCGGTGTCGTTCGCAATAGTTCATCGAGTAGAACCTCAGGAGTCGTATTTTTTTCTTTTGCGAGCAATCGTTCTTGTAAACCAAATTCCTCTTTATACCAAGTGACCATCCAATATCCACGATTGACCATAACTTCAGTATTGAAAGTATCCGGAATGATGCCGGGATATGCTGGATGATGGGGTACTGGTTCTAGGTATTTGTCATCGGCAATATTCAAGGTCGCTGTCGTACCATAACTCAAGCTTCCGACGCCGGGTTCTTTACATCCAGAACCCAATACTTCACAAGCTTTGTCGGAACCAGATGCAATTACCGCTATACCTTCTGGTATGCCTGTATCTTTAGATGCCTGAGCTGTTATATGGCCAATAATCTCTCCAGCTGTTACTAGTTCAGGTAACATGTCAGGACCGAGTTCAGGGATAGCACGCCATCTCCAGTCGCTGGTTTTTGCCCAACCTAGTTTTTTGAAATCAAAAGGTAAATAGCCAACTTGACTTGCCACTGCGTCTTTGTATTGACCAGTTAAACGAAAGTTGTGGTAACCGGATAGCATTAAATATTTGTGTACTTTGCGCCATAACTCTGGCTTGTTCTGAGCAAGCCAGTTGGCCTCGGATTGCGCATGAAAATCATCAACAGCAGGTTTTACTCCCAGTAAACGCATCAACAGGGCTTCAAAAGAACCAAGTTTAGGTTTGGTATCGACTTTTCTTCGATCAAGCCAAGTAATTGCAGGATGTAATGCTTCGCCATGCTCATCTAGAGGCATGACGGTGGTTCGTTGAGTTGTTACTGATACCGCAGCTATGGATTCTTTTGGGAACTCTATTTTCTGTAACACTTCTTGGCAAGCCCTACAGAGAGACTCCCAATAATATTGCGGTTCTTGTTCTGCCCAACCGGCTTGAGGTTCCACATAAGGCACAATGTCTATCTTGCTTTTTGCCAGCAATTGGCCTTGTTGATCAAACACCAAGGCTCTAACACTTTGAGTGCCATTATCAATGGTTAAAAAATATTTTGATTCAGAGTGCTTCATTTGTTTCCAGTCATTTATTTTTAGTCATTGCTTTCAATCATTTTTATTCACACGGCAAACTATAGTGAGAGCGCCAAACTCCCTGATAGCGTTGCAATTCATAGAGCCATTTTTCTTCGCTCCAAGCTAACTCTTTAATGAACATTTCATGCAAGCTGTCAAACAATAATTCGCCACCGTTAGGTAATAGTAAACCTAGGCGAGTACGTCGTAATAACAGATCATCAAGATGACATACCATTTCGTGTTGCAGAGCCCATCGACATTCAGCAAGACAATAAGGCGTTCTATCAATTACTGTTAATTCTTCAGCGATTGCGGTTGAGATTAGTTCACTAACTTTTTCACCATAACGTCCAATCAGTCGAAGAGCTCTTTGCGGATCTTCTGGTAGTAGTTTTTCAGCTTGAACCGAAACTTTTGCGAAAACTCTGTCGTCGTTATTGGTTTTGGTTTTTGCTTCGCCTAGTAGTTCAGAGGCCGTTTTAAGAACATCAAGTGCGATGGTTCGAAAGGTTGTCAGTTTACCTCCGCTCACTGTTACTAAACCGTTATCCATCCACACTGCATGATCGCGGCGTTCTTTAGACGGATCTTTAGATTTATCTGATCCAATAACCGGTCGTACCCCAGCATAAGTTGAAACAATGTCCTCGCGAGAGAGATTTAAATCTGGAAATTCAAAGTTGACGGCGTGTAATAAGTAGTCGACCTCTGGGTTTGTTATGGTAGGTTCTAAATCTAAGTCACCCGTATGATCGAGATCAGTCGTTCCTACTAGTACAGTGTTTTCCCAAGGGAACATAAAAACACCGCGATTGTCTATGGGATGAAAAATTGCAACCGCTTCTGTAATGGGTAAGCGTTCAGGTGCAATCACTAAATGACTGCCTCGCAATGGTCGAACACGTTTTTCATCATTTAATTCATTTCGTAGTTTATCTGCCCAAACGCCGGTACTGTTCACCACAACTCTGGCATGTAAATCAAAAACTTCGCCATTTAAACTATTCTCTAGCTTAACTCCCCGCACCTTATTATTGTCGATGATCAGGTTTTTGGCTTTTACGTAATTTAACAGCTTTCCACCGTGACCACTTGCCTCTTGCAAAAGTCGTAATACCAAGCGGGCATCGTCAGTTCGTGCATCTGTGTAATACCAACCGCCTTTAAGACCTTGTGTTCTTATTCCTTTGAGTCTCTGTTGTATTTCGTCTTTAGCGTAGTAGCAGGCATCACGAATACCAGCAATGTAGTCATATATTTTTAATACAACAGACATAGACCATCTGCCTGGGAAGCGGCCTTTACGGAGAATAAAATAAAATCCAGCTCGGTCAACCAATCCTGGAACTTCGGATAACAGACGTTCGCGCTCCGTTAATGAGTCTTTTGTTAATGCTAGATCGCCAGAGACCAGATAACGCAGACCACCATGAACCATTTTTGAAGAACGGCTTGAAGTGCCCCACGCAAAATCTTTCTGTTCAATTAAAAGGCAACGATAACCACAGCGAACCGCTTCTCTAAGCACACCTGCTCCGGTTATACCACCACCAATAATGATCAGATCCCATTCAGGCGCATCGGTTTCACTGATTTCTTCAATCAGTGTCTGACGATCGGAAAAAATACTATTTATGGAACTCATCTATACCTCACAAAGCGCTTTAAACCAATCTCATTATTCAGCATCCGGTAATAGTTTTCCTGGATTCATTAAGCCTGAGGGATCAAACATTTCTGACAAATTGCGAATCGCAGCGATACCAAGTGGACCTTTTTCTGCCAACAGATAGTCTTTATGATCGAAACCAACTCCGTGCTGATGGCTAATCGTTCCACCACTGTCGACAATAGCTTGAGCACCTGCTGCTTTAAGTTTTTTCCAGCGCTTAAAAGTCTCTTCATGATTGCTTCCACAGCGATACAAATAGGTAGTGTAGGCACTGGAACCTTGTCCATAAACATGGGAGAGGTGAGTATAAGCAAATACTGGTTCGTTCTCGTCTTGCAAGGCATTACGAATGGCTCCTTCAATATTTTCTATGGCTTGTGGAACTTTAATCCAATCCAACGCTGTTTCCATTGTGTCAACAGCATAGCCAGCGTCTCCCAAAGGCTCTCGTAAATAAGGTGCCCTAAATCTACCATGAGCCCATTGATTTCCAAGCTCATCAGCTGCAGCAACACCGCCTTGCTGCTCACAGAATTTTGCAGTTAGTTGTGACGCGAATCGGCATTGTTCATTTGAACCAGTTAATCCATAAGTGAACATTGATTTGCCTTCACCTATGCCTTGCTCTGCCAATGCTTGCTCCATTTCTTCAATGGGGTAACCTCCCATTTTTGTGAGGCTGGCTGTTTCTAATGCATTGCTTAGTCGTACCATTGATAATTGCACATCGGCTTGGGCAATATTGCGCACTGCCTTCAGGCCATGTTCCCAAGAAGGGAAGAAGACAACATGAAATGAATCATTTTCTGGTAAAGGTCTCACTCGTATTGTGGCTTCGGTAATAATCCCCATTCGCCCCTCAGATCCCATGATTATTTCGCGAATGTCAGGTCCTGCAGACGAAGCGGGGAAGGTGGGAATATCCATACAGCCCTTGAGTGTTTCGATTTTTCCTCCAGCAAAAAGTTGCTCTATACGACCATAATGTTTCGACTGTTGACCGCTAGAACGTGAGGCAACCCAACCACCTAATGTGGATAATTCCCATGATTGAGGATAGTGACCGAGTGTATATCCTTGTTCTTGTAGCTGTTGTTCAAGATCTGGTCCACAAACACCAGCTTCAAATGTGGCTAACCGGCTTTCTATATCGAGATTCAGTAATTGCTTCATTTGTCCCATGTCAATGGTGAGTAAAGGCTGCGCGCTCTTTTGAGGGTTAATGTGCCCTGCAACGGAAGTGCCGCCACCGTAAGGTATCACCCCGGCATGATTGTCTTGAGCGTATTGCAATAACTGCTGTACTTCTAGAGAACTTTTAGGGAAAGCGACGCCATCAGGAAATGTGTCAACTGCGTTGCAGCGTAAGGCCAGCCAATCGGGAAAGCTATGTCCGCGGGCATGACGTACACGAGTTTCTGCGTCTACATTAACCAAAGGGTTGGCAGGTAAACGGGATTCAGGTACTTTGGCTATGACCTGATCAATGGTTGCTGGAGGTAGTCCAACAGATGAACCGAGCACTGATTCCAGCATTTGCTTCATGGAATCATTTAACTGAGTTGTGTAATGACTGTTTTGGTTTCCCCAATTGTTCCAGTTTCGCATTGTTACTTACCTTATTGCCAAGATTGATAAAGTTATATACTCTCGTATAATAAATCGGTACTAGCCGTTTACATCGTGGCTGATGTTATACTTTATAATATAAACGTGATGATAATCAGTGTCGTGAAGCGACAATATATTCACCGTTTACGACAAGAAATCTGGGAGTTTGTATAACTTGAAAATAGAAGGTTCAACAAATGACAGACTTGGACTTGCCTCTGTACCGGCACTCAAGCCTTACCTGAAAGCAGCAGAAGACTGCGACATTGATTATTACAAGTTTTTAAAAGTGGCTGGCATTGATGCAGAAATACTTGATGACAATAACAAACATTTCTCTAATACAGCGATGGAACAGTTAATCAGATTGCTGATCACTGAGAGTGGAGACCCTTGTTTTGGGCTGCATGCAGCAAAACATGTTGAACCATCTTCCTATAGCGTTTTGGGCTATATTGCAATGAACTGCTCAACTCTGCGCAAGATCCAGGCAAAAATTCCTATTTTTGAAAAAATTGTAGGGGATATGGGACAAACTAATATTGTTCATGATGATGGTTATATTTATCAATCTTGGCGCTGTACTTTTAGCAATCCCGAGGCAAGGAGACACGAAGTGGAGCATGTGCTTGGTTCATGGCACACCTATGGTCGTAATTATCTGGGATTCAACTTCAGTCATAGTATCTGGTTTACTCACAGCCCTCCAAAAGACGAGAGCTTGTTAAACGAGTACCAGAAAATTTTCGATTGTGATGTTTATTTTAATAAGCCCATGAGTTGTATTGTTTTTAAAGAAGGCGTGCTGGATGAAATATTACCTCAGGCCAATGAACAACTACTACAGACTTTACTGGATCATGCTACTCAGGCATTGGCAAGTCTTGACAAACATCAGCCGGTATCTGTTCAGGTTAAAAATATATTACGTCTAATTTTGAAACAACGAACGCCTAGTAGCGAAACCATTGCCCGTCAGATAGGCATGAGCAATCGCACCCTGCAAAGGAAATTGAAAGAGGAGGGGTTAAGCTATAAAGAAGTATTAAATGAGCTACGACTGGAGTTAGCCCTGTATTACCTTGAACACACAGAATTAACTCTGGACAGCATTGCCGATGAACTGGGTTATATGGAAATACGCTCTTTTCACAGAGGTTTCAAAGTATGGACAGGGCGTACTCCGGGTTCTTATCGCTGATAGTTGGTTTCATAAATAATAGCTTTTATAAATACCCCTGTTTTTCAGCCCATTCGCGGCTACGTTCCATGCCGTCGGTTAAGCTTACTTCAGGCTTCCAGTCTAGTAGCCTTTCTGCTTTATCAATAGAAAACCAGCTCTCGGTACTAAGCTGATAAATACTCGCTGCTGAAGCCTCATTTGCCTTACCAAATAATTTACTGACCCCAGTAACGATATAAGAAAGAACTAGTGCAACAGACGTTGGAACCGAAATTGGATCTTTCTTGCCAAGCCAACCACAATGATTTTTAAAAAACTCTTTTGTCGTAACATAACCTTTGCAAGATAAGATCAGAATTTGACCAGCAACTTTATCGCTAGATGCCGCCATAGTGATGCCTCTTATCAGATCGTCGATATATATCGGTCGAAAGAAACCTTTACCCATTGCCGGTAACATAAACTGATTTTTCTTGAGCATCTCTAAAGGTAATATAACCCAAGGTCGACTACCTGGGCCGTAAACGTCACCCGGGCGAATAATCACTACCTCAATATTTCCCTGACTTTGTGCTGATAGTACCGTGTGTTCAGAAGCCAGCTTTGTTAATACATAGCTTCCACCATCGGCATGAACGGGATAATCTTCATCTAACTCACCTTTGGCTTTGTTGCCAAAAGAAACAATTGATGATATTTGCACAAATCGTTTTACCTGATGCTTTTCTGCCGCTTTTATCAGCTTAGATGTGGCCATTACATTGACCTGCCACATATCCAAGTCGTCCATAGCATTAGAAACCAAGGCTGCCGTATGAATAATGACACTGCAGTTTTGTAATAACTCGGCAAATGTTTCAGGTTTGGCAATATCAGCCTGATGAACATCGTCACCGTTACCTTGCAAATCCACACCGACTACTGGAACTTCATTGTTTCTGTAATAATCCATCAGCGCTTTGCCGATAAAACCGTTAGCTCCGGTTATGAGAATGGTTTCTTTCGATTGTTGTTTCATAATATACCTCTTGGATTCAAGCCTCTTAATATATTGATTACGGTCTGTTAAAGGCTCAATTTGATTTTAATTATTGTTGAATAATGTGAGTTTGTTTTGAGTGATACTATCTAGGTCATATTTTTTCGATACATTTTCCCCATCATTCGGGCAACCATCATTTTTGAAAATAATTGTGAAACATAGGCGGTAATTTGATTTGAAAACCCCGGTATAATGGTTGTTTTGCCCGCCAGACAACCATTAATTCCTTTTTCTGCTACCGATTCAGGGGTTGATATAAGCGCACTTGGAACCTTGAGTAAACCACCTTGTTCAGGATTGTTGAGCATTTTTGTTGCGGTATAACCTGGGCACAGAGCTGTGATCACAACCCCATTATTAGCCGCTTGCATTTCATCAGACAAAGCCTGACTAAAAGACAGAACATAAGCCTTACTAGCCGCGTAGACATTCTCATTAGGAATAGCAGTCCATGCCGCTAATGAAGAAAGATTCAGAATATTTCCACCGCCTCTGGAAGCCATATCAGTAGCGAATAAATGAGTTAGCGAAGTGAGAGCCAGTACGTTCACCAATAACATGTTTTCTTGATTACTCAGATCCAGCTCAGTAAAAAAGCCGTTAGCTAATAGACCTGCATTATTCACCAAAAAATCCACGCTTAGTTGTTTATCTTTTACCGTTTGAAAAAGTTTTTGAGCAGCTTGTGGCTCTGACAAATCAGCAACAATCACAATGCAGTCTATTTTGTATTGTTTGCACAGATCATCAGCAACTTCCTGTAATTTTTGTTCACGGCGGGCAACTAGAATAAGATCATATCCCCGTTCCGCCAGAATTTTGCAAAATTCTATACCAATACCGTCCGAAGCTCCCGTTACCAATGCCATTTTATTATTCATCTTATTCCTCTATTTTGTACATTACAGTAGCTGAAAGTTACCTTAAACAGGTAACCTTCGATCATAAACGCTAGTTATAATACAAAGCGATTTCAGTAACAGTGTCCTGTCACGACAAAAAATTCACCATGTGCGTCAACAACGACACGGCTGGACGACCAATGGTTGATTGCTAAATATTCAGAGATGTAATTTGATGATTTAATAAGAATATATTAAACCTAAGTTACTAGTAACATTATCTATTGGCGCAATATCATGGTTAGATGCACTTAGCCAAAATAAAATTAACGTTGATAACGGACAATCGTCAGTTGAGCGTTTTGTTAAACTAATTGATACTATCAATTAATAAATAAGGTAACTAATAAATGCAATGGGAACTTCCAGCACCGTTCACCACAGAAGTACTTGTTACTGACAAAGTCATCGATGAACTCAATCATACTAATAATGCTGAATATGTTAAATGGTGTGAACAGGTGGCTTGGTTGCACTCCCATAGCTTAGGTCTAGGGATAAGGGATTACCTCGTATTAAATAGGGCCATGGCAATTACTAAAGCAGAATATCAGTATATTCAAGCCACAAATCTACTTGATGAACTAGTGGTTGGCACTTGGTTAACTTGCTGTGACCGACGCTTAAGTTGTGAGCGTACTTTTCAAATCATTAGAAAATCGGACAATGCGACGGTGACTAAAGGAAAATGGCAGCTAGTCTGTATTGATATAAAAACGGGTAAACCAAAACGCATGCCAAAAATATTTGTTGATACCTATTCTGCGATCGTAGTGGCTAAATCAATTGACAATGCTGACGTTAGCCAAATGAATTAGTTAATGTCAGTAATTTCAACCAAGCTATTTTAAAAATTACAGAGAGCAAAACATTCTCTAACGAAATAAAAGCATCGAGTGCACTTATGGTTATTGTCAGTATATTAATTCTAGTTTTTTGTATTCATCTTTGGCGAAAATATCTTTTATTAAATGAAACCAGTATTAAAAATCACGAAGATTTTACTGGTGACTTGTATCAAGTGGGTCATAGTATCGTGGCCCATGTAAAGCAAACGACGCCACTGCATAAAACCATTATTTGTATGCACGGCTATTTAGAAGATTACCGCTATTTTACCCAGCTTTATACCTCTAACGACGGTGAATTGATTTTAATCAATAGCTGTAACTATCATGCTGCCAATAAAAATATCACGCCAATGAAAGCTGCTTGGCAAATAGAAAATCCTTATGAACAGCATACTATTGAACATGATGCTGCCGTTCTTATTCAAGCGGTTAAAAATTTGGCAAATACTGATGAGTTATTGTTACATGGTCACTCCCGAGGTGGGGCCGTTGTACTCGAGGCTATTAAACAAAATCCAGATTTATTTAAAAACGCAACGGTAATATTAGAAGCACCAATTTTACCCGAGGCTTCTATTATTAAAACAAATAAACACCCTAGGGTATATGATGATTTAATTTTACATGTCATTATTTACTGGGTTCCATTTATTGTGGCTTGGTTGGCAAAGTTTGGCACACCTGATTTTGTATTAAAAAATGTTCAACCCATGAATGAACGAAAAAAACACTTAATGTTGGGTATCTTTAATAACCCTAAATATGCAAAGGTCTTGTTAGATAACATAAAAAATATGAAAGTTTGGACATTGACAAATAAGGTTGATTTATTTGATGGAATTAAAAAAGGCTATATTTTGATTGGCAGTAAAGATGCGGTATTAAATCGTCAATTAATGTTAAAAGTAGCCAATAGAAGTAAAGATAATATCACTGTTATTGAAAGCAAAGATTCAAGCCACTTTTTAACGTTAGACATTCCCGACCAAGTTAAGTCTTTAATATTTAAATAAAAATAATAAATGTCATTTTTCGTAAAACCTAAAATATATTTACGAAACACCTTAACTATACAATGACTGCAAGCATCAGAAGTTAGTAGCGTTTAGTTACCAACGCAGGCTCTTTTGCCCCAATTGTGATGCTAGGCGAGTGGCCGTAAGGGCAGTGTCAACTTATCAGTTACACAGTTTGGCTATATTTTAGATTCACCCTCAGCTTCAGAGATATTGAAGAATTACTAGCCGCTAGAAATATTGCAGTTAGTTATGAAACCATCCGGCAGTGGTGCCACAAGTTCGGCCAGAAATACAGCCACCAAATCAAGAAGAATAGGGGGCCACTAGGTGATACTTGGTACCTGGATGAATTCTTCATTAAGATTAATGCTGTACAACATTACTTGTGGAGAGCCGTAGACTAGGACTGTGACGGGTACTGTCAAGTTAAGCCGTGGCAGCGAAAATATCTCTGATATTCGGACCAATCAGAACCATAGTTCAATAACTTACAAATACATTTATACGAATATATGCTCCAAATTTCATTAACTTGACGGTATCCCAGAATGCAGTTAACAGTAGCCAACAAGGCGAACGGTATTCTAATAGAGCGATTGACCTATACCCACGAAACAGGACAAATGGA
>Ga0307492_10000075_pt1 | contig 48790 bp, 47 predicted proteins | sample SI3LmetaG_FD_202365 | JGI IMG/M metagenome (GOLD analysis project Ga0307492, IMG submission 202365) | Sea-ice brine microbial communities from Beaufort Sea near Barrow, Alaska, United States - SI3L | ecosystem: Environmental > Aquatic > Marine > Coastal | place: USA: Alaska | collected 2017-05-06 | reverse complement strand
TTGATCAAGATGACAATCTGATTGGTGTGTTAGGTATTGGTCATGACATCACCGCGCGTAAGCAAGCTGAAGAAAAGTTAAGACAAGCTGAAGAAAAGTTAAGACAAGCTGAAGAAAAGTTAAGACAGAGTGAAGAAAAGTTAAGAAAAGTTAAGACAAAGTGAAGAGCGCTATGCCTCTGCTATTGAAGGGAGCGAAGATGGTATATGGGATTGGAGCGTATCAACCAATCAAATCTACTATTCTTTAAGCTGGAAAAGCATGCTGGGATATGCAGATAATGAAATTAAAAATGATTTCTCAGAATGGAAACGATTGATTCACCCAGATGATAAAGAAGCTGCCTTATTAAAAACGGAACAGTTTTTAAATCATAAAACGAACAAATATAAATCTGAGTTTAGGATGCAACACAAGAAAGGACATTATATTCATATTCTTTCACGCACCATTGCGGTTGAAAATGAAAGGGGAAAAATAAGGCGTCTGGTGGGCACTTATGTCGAGATTACTGATCGTAAAAGGGACAAGAGCATTTAGGACGTAATGCCGATTACGATCTACTGACTAGTCTGCCTAACCGCGTATTATTATCAGACTGCTTAAATCAAGCGATGGTGCAATGCCAGCGCCATCATAATTCACTGGCTGTTGCATTTCTTGATATAGATGGTTTTAAAGCCGTTAATGATCGCTACGGACATGATGTGGGTGATAAACTACTGATTGCAATATCACAACGGATGAAAAAGGCCTTACGTAAACAGGATACCTTGGCACGTTTTGGTGGCAATGAATTTGTGGCTGTATTAGCAGATTTAGCTAAAGTTGAAGACTGTCAGCCAGTCTTAGACCGATTATTATTGGCGGTCTCCTCAGCGGTATGGATAGGTGAAATTGTATTGCATGTGTCAGCGAGTATTGGGGTGACCATCTATCCCGAGGATAATGCGGATGCCGACAGGCTAATACGCCATGCTGATAGAGCCATGTATACCGCTAAACAAACAGGAAAAAACTGTTATCGATTGTTTGATACTGAGCAAAATGAAGCAGTTAATATTCAACGGGAAAATCTAGATAATATTCGCACCGCTTTAGATCGGCAACAGTTTGTATTGTATTACCAACCTAAAGTGAATATGTCCACTGGAGAGATAATAGGGGTAGAGGCTTTGATCCGCTGGCAACACCCTGAAAGGGGTTTAGTCTTCCCTATAGACTTTTTAGCTGTTATCGAACGACATGCTATTAGTCTTGAAATCGGTGAATGGGTGATCAACACAGCGTTGAATCAAATAAGCCAATGGCAAAACAGGGCAATAGATCTGCCTATCAGTGTCAACATCAGTGCTTATCAACTGCAGCAGCAAAATTTTGTAGAATGATTGGCCGCCTTATTGGCTGCTCATCCTGATGTACCAGCAGGCTATTTAGAATTAGAAATATTAGAAACCAGCGCGTTGAGCAACGTAAACCAAGTGTCTGCCACCATGAGTGACTGTATGGCTTTGGGTGTGAATTTTTCATTAGATGATTTTGGCACAGGTTATTCATCACTGACCTATCTTAGACGTCTGCCAGTGCACTTGATAAAAATAGACCAGACCTTTGTGCGTGACATGTTAGAAGATGACGATGATTTAGCGATTATTGAAGGAGTCATCGCCTTAACTAACTCATTTAAGCTTGAGGTGATTGCTGAAGGTGTTGAAACCACTGAACACGGTAGGGCTTTAGTTCAGCTAGGGTGTAACTTGGCACAAGGATATGGCATAGCAAGGCCTATGCCTGCCAATGATATTCCAGATTGGATAAGTGAGTGGAAGCATGATGATGCTTGGCAGGGTGAGACATGGATTTGATATTACATCAATTAAGGTCAGTTTTGTAATGGCCGTTGCCTTATTGTAAAGTACCAAAAGCTAGCTTCTTTTATTAGTATTGAGTTAGGTATTATAGCTACAAACAATCTAAATCTTGTGGTTGGTATAGCTGATTGTTTAACTAACAAACATATATGCCCGATTTGTTTCCTCATCAATATGAATCAAATAAATATATCAATATGGCCAAGTTATTTATCTTCATCTGTAAAGTTAAATTCGCTTTTGGATGAAAGAGCAGGCTGTATTTGTATCTGATGTAAATGGAGATAATAATTTCTATTATATGCGTTATTTCTGCAATTTCGATTATTAATGTTATAATTGCAATAACAGAGTACAGTCAAAACTTACTAGGCATAGTCTCAAATACAAAAAATACGATTAACCGTAGTTTTATTTAGTCTGCCTACAGCAGCACAATCACCAGGTGGTGATCTGTAAAACCCAAATTGTACATCTTATCAATATTTCGATACCAATAAGGTTTACTTTTATAAAAAACAGGTCTTTTAACTGAGGTAACTAAATAGGTTCATGGTGTTGAAACAATTGAATATTGAACTAAAACATAGCGTGATAAAGGAATAATCAATGAGATTAGGCGTTTAAAGTGAATAATTCTTCTGACAAGTCCATAAGTGCCAGGTCGCTACGTGTAAAAGCAGAGCAAAAATTAGCCTCCAGTCTTATTGATGACGGTGATGAGAGTCAGTCTCGACGGCAGTTGCATGAATTGCAGGTCCACCAAGTTGAGTTGGAAATGCAAAATATTGAATTAGCAATCCAAAATGAAGCCTTGAGAGCGGCGGACAGTGCCCATCAATCGCTTCTTGAAAGTGGAAAGGTACTCGAATTTAGGCACTTACAGTTGCAAACACTAATTAAAACTACTTCCGACTTTGTGTGGGTAAAAGATATTAATGGTGTCTTTCTCAGCTGCAACCCACGTGTTGAAAGCCTGTTTGGGCTAGCAGAAGAATATATTGTTGGCAAAACAGATTATGACTTTTTTGATAAAACCTTAGCAGACTCTTTTAGGCATCATGATCTGGCTGCCATGCAATCCAACAAGCCATTGGTCAATGAAGAACAAGTCACTTTTGTTGATGGTCACACAGAACGACTAGAAACAACTAAAACAGCCATGTTTGATCAAGATGACAATCTGATTGGTGTGTTAGGTATTGGTCATGACATCACCGCGCGTAAGCAAGCTGAAGAAGAGTTAAGACAAAGTGAAGAACGTTACGCTCTTGCCATCAAGGGGATCGAAGATGGTATATGGGATTGGAGCGTATCAACTCATCAGGTCTATTATTCCCCCCGCTGGAAAAGCATGCTGGGATATGCAGATAATGAAATTAAAAATGATTTCTCAGAATGGAAACGGTTGGTGCACCCAGATGATAAAGAAGCTGCCTTATTAAAAACGAAACAGTTTTTAAATCATAAAACGAACAAATATGAATCTGAGTTTAGGATGCAGCATAAGGATGGACATTATATCCATATCCTTGCACGTGCCTTTGCGGTTGAAAATGAGGGAGGAGAAATAACGCGTTTGGTCGGCACCCATGTTGATATTACTGAGCGCAAAAAAGCACAAGTGCAGCTAGAGCGTAATGCCTATTACGATCTACTGACTAGTCTGCCTAACCGCGTATTATTATCAGACCGCTTAAATCAAGCGATGGTGCAATGCCAGCGCCATCATAATTCACTGGCTGTTGCATTTCTTGATATAGATGGTTTTAAAGCCGTTAATGATCGCTACGGACATGATGTGGGTGATAAACTACTGATTGCAATATCACAACGGATGAAAAAGGCCTTACGTAAACAGGATACCTTGGCACGTTTTGGTGGCGATGAATTTGTGGCTGTATTAGCAGATTTAGCTAAAGTTGAAGACTGTCAACCAGTCTTAGACCGATTATTATTGGCGGTCTCCTCAGCGGTATGGATAGGTGAAATTGTATTGCATGTGTCAGCGAGTATTGGGGTGACCATCTATCCCGAGGATAATGCAGATGCCGACAGGCTAATACGCCATGCTGATAGAGCCATGTATACCGCTAAACAAACAGGAAAAAACTGTTATCGATTGTTTGATACTGAGCAAAATGAAGCGGTTAATATTCAACGGGAAAATCTAGATAATATTCGCACCGCTTTAGATCGGCAACAGTTTGTATTGTATTACCAACCTAAAGTGAATATGTCCACTGGAGAGGTAATAGGAGTGGAGGCTTTGATCCGCTGGCAGCACCCTGTAAGGGGTTTGGTCCCCCCATTAGACTTTTTACCCGCTATAGAAGGTCATGCTATTAGTTTGGAGGTTGGAGAATGGGTGATCAACACAGCATTGAATCAAATAAGCCAATGGCAAAACAAGGCAATAGATCTGCCTATCAGTGTCAATATTAGTGCTTATCAACTGCAGCAGCAAAATTTTGTAGAACGATTGGCCGCCTTATTGGCTGCTCATCCTGATGTACCAGTAGGCTATTTAGAATTAGAAATATTAGAAACCAGCGCGTTGAGCAACGTCAACCAAGTGTCTGCCACCATGAGTGACTGTATGGCTTTGGGTGTGAATTTTTCATTAGATGATTTTGGCACAGGTTATTCATCACTGACCTATCTTAGACGTCTGCCAGTGCACTTGATAAAAATAGACCAGACCTTTGTGCGTGACATGTTAGAAGATGACGATGATTTAGCGATTATTGAAGGAGTCATCGCCTTAACTAACTCATTTAAGCTTGAGGTGATTGCTGAAGGTGTTGAAACCACTGAACACGGTAGGGCTTTAGTTCAGCTAGGGTGTAACTTGGCACAAGGATATGGCATAGCAAGGCCTATGCCTGCCAATGATATTCCAGATTGGATAAGTGAGTGGAAGCATGATGATGCTTGGCAGGGTGAGACATGGATTTGATATTACATCAATTAAGGTCAGTTTTGTGATGGCCGTTGCCTTATTGTAAATTACCAAAAGCTAGCTTCTTTTATTAGTATTGAGTTAGGTATTATAGCTACAAACAATCTAAATCTTGTGGTTGGTATGGCGTTTGGTGGCAATAACGAAGAAAACTATGTCAATGGTCAAAGGGATCTAGGTAACTCATAAAGTAAAATCTGATAAAATACAAAAATATCTGAAAGCGACATAACTGACTTGCATCATTAGGTCTGTTTTATAAGGTGAGTGAATAATCACATTTATCAAAGGTTTCAAAGGACATCAGCTAACAATATGATACTAAAAATTAGTACAGTCGTTATTTTAATGAGCATTTCTACTATAAATATTGCCGCTGATCCTCAAATAGTATCAGGGACTGAGTTATTGCAGTCAGTAAAAAAACAAATTAAAAATATCAACACTGAGCAATTACAAAAACAACTGATCAAACAACCGATGAGTCTGCTGATTGATGTGCGTATTGAAGAAGAGATTATGCTTGGCGGAGGCACGATTGATACTGCTTTTAATACAATTATCCCTCGCGGCTGGTTAGAAGTCCGTATCGGTCAATATGCAGCAGACAAAGATACTCCCATTATTGTGTATTGCGGTTCCAATATTCGCAGTCCTTTTGCAGCCAAAACATTGATGCAGATGGGGTATACCAATGTAACGAATTATGAAGATGGCTTTGACGAGTGGCAAAAAGCAGGCCTAGCGATTGATGTGCCAGATAAAGAGCTGAATTCGTTTCTTTATAACAAACCGATACGGGTAACGGAAGGTGTCTGGTCGGCAATCGGTGCTACCGCAGCTCCTAGTTATGCTAACTCTGGACATAATAATAATCTCTCGTTCATTATTACCAATCAAGGTGTAGTCGTTATCAATGCAGGCAGTAATTATCTACTCGCCAAATCCTTACATGATGAAATCAAAAAGATTACTGAGCAACCAGTGAAATATGTGGTGCTTGAAAACGAGCAAGGCCATGCCTCATTAGGTTCTAATTATTGGCAAGAGCAAGGTGTGCCAATCATCGCCCATAGAGATGCTGATAGTGTCATTCGTCAAAATGCGGAACGTAATTTGGTCAGAATGAAATCTTACGCACGGGATAAAGCATGGAAAACAGCAGTGGCTTATCCTGATCAAACCTTTGATCAGCAAATGATCCTCGAGCTAGGTGGTCAACGTATTGAATTACTATATCTAGGCCCTGCTCATGGCCCTGGTGATATCGTTGTTTGGTTACCTGACAAAAAGCTGGTGATTGCTGGAGACATGGCTTTCCATAAACGTATGTTACCGATTTTTGAATCAACCGATACTGCAGGCTGGTTAGATACATGGCAATCATTTGCTGCATTGGGAGCTGAAATTGTTGTGCCAGGACATGGCGGCCCAACCAATATGGCTGAGGTGACTAAATATACTTATGACTATATTGCTTATATGCGAAGTGAAGTTGAAAAAATATTGCAAAATAATGGAGATTTAAATGATGTCTACAATATTGATCAGTCTGGCTATGCTCACTTACATACATATGAACACTTAGCCAAATTAAATGCCAGTACCTTATACCGGGCAATGGAATTTGAATAAGCGCAAAATGAGATGTTATTGCAGCTTAATATGAGGGTTAAAACGAGTTAGCGCTTACTTAATCTAGGGTTAGCAAAACGATAACCGGCCGCTTGACGCATCAGTAGGTTTTTTAATAAAGCCTGTTTATTAACCGTTTGAAGACCCCATCTTCTTAACCAGCCGACAGCTGCCAATTCACTGCCAAATGCGCGTTTGAAAACATCCATCGATAATTGAATAATAACATTGTCTGCCTTGCGGCGACGTTGATATTTATTAAGCGTATGTAGACTGCCAATATTACGGCCTTTGTTATGTGCCTCTATTACGATTTCAGCCAATGTTGCTGCATCTAATAAACCAATATTCATGCCTTGACCCGCTAGCGGGTGAATGGTGTGAGCCGCATCGCCCACTAGTGCAAAGCCTGGCTCAACATAATGCTCAGCATGGCGAAGTTTAAGTGGAAAACTTGCTCGCTGGCTGACGGTTGTTATTTCTCCTAATGTGGATTCAAATGCCTTAGCCAAAGTGTGTTTAAAATGTTCATCATCCAGCTGACATAGTAAATCGGCTTCTTCGTTAGAATTCGACCAAACAATTGAACATTGATGTGGATCAGCTAAGGGTAAAAAGGCTAAAGGTCCTTCTGGTAGAAAACGCTGGCGAGCTGTTTTATTATGTGTATATTGGGTAGTGACAGTACACACCACGGCAGCCTGCTGATAATCCCAACCTTTAGAATCGATACCAGCCCATTCGCGTAAGGGCGATTGCGCACCATCAGCAGCCACAATCAAATCGGCCGTTAATATTCTGCCATCTTCTAAAGTAAGTGTATTGTCTGAGCGCGATACAGGTTTACTTGGGCATAGGATATCTATGTTCGTTATCTGGTTACAACGCGCTAGACAGGCTTGCTGTATATGACGATTTTCGATGATGTGACCTAATAATGACTCACCAATATCAGCACTATCAAAATGCAGTGAACTGGTGGCCGTTTCCCATACTTTCATATCGGTAAATGGACTAATTCTGCTGGTCATTAATTGGGGCCAGATAGTTAAATTTTTCAGTAATGTTTCGCTGGCAGAAGTTAAGGTACTCACCCTAATTTCAGGTAGATCACTCTCTAAAAGAGGGCTAGGTTGACGCGCTTCAATCAAGGCAATCTTTAGGTTTGATTGTGCGCTTAAGGCAACAGCAAGTGTGCCACCCACCATACCACCGCCAACAATAATGACATCATAGTGAGAGCTCATAGGGAGATCCCTCGTGCTAACCGGGGTTGTTTTCTATCTAAGCCCATACTTTTCCTTGCCAACCAATGTTTGGCAATTGGAACGGTATCAATCATACCTAATAAAGCACCACGACAATGACCGACTAGAGCGTTGTTACTGCTGAATACATTAACCAGTGTACTGGTGGCATTAATAATACTATCTTGATCTTGCATGCGCCATTTTTGATAGTCATGTAATAAGCGCGCATCACCACAATCATTAGTCGCATCAGCAATAATATCAGCCAAAGCGGCAACATCACGTAATCCAAGATTAAAGCCCTGACCTGCAATAGGATGCAAACTGTGAGCGGCATTACCAATCAAAACCGTGCGCGGCTGGACGGGTTGATCAGCCTGCATTAGTTTTAATGGATAATGCTGACGTTTACCGATACGTATAAACTGACCGAGGCGATAGCCAAAACGATGTTGCAATTGCGCTAAAAATTGTTGATCTGTCTCTTGCAGTAGTGCAATTTCCTCACCTGTATTGACTGTCCAAACAAGACTACAACGATTATCAGACATTGGTAATAATGCAATCGGACCGGTATCGGTAAAACGTTCAAAGGCTTGGCCATTATGAGGACGTTCAGTACTGATATTAGCGGTGATCGCCGTTTGCTGGTAATCATGTTCCAATGCACCCAGTTCAAGTAGCTGACGAATGGTTGAGTTCGCGCCATCGGCAGCCACTACTAACTTAGTGGTGAGTGTTTGATGATCTTCTAAATTGACAGTGACTAATCCACTTTCTTGCTGTAACCCTTTCACTCTGACAGGACAAATAACGCTTAGATTGTGTTGATGAGATAAGGTGGTATTTAATACTGAGCCCATCGCACGTGCAGTGATCACTTGGCCTAGAGCAGGCACATGTTCATCTTCAGCGGATAACCGAGTGGCACCAAAATGGCCGCGATCTGATACATGAATGTCGCTAATGGCGGTACAGTGCTGAACAAGTTGTGGCCAAATCCCCATGCTTTCAAAAATACGCTGTGAACCATAAGCAAGTGCGATACCACGATCGTCATAACTAGGTTGCTGGTTTGAATCACTGGCAAAGGCTTCAACGATGGCAATTTTTAGCTTACAATTTGCCAATGCTACCGCTAAGCTGGCGCCAACCATTCCACCGCCAACAATAATCAGATCATAGTCTGTCTTTGTCATCTTATCTTTATCCTTAGTGTGATGCTGCTGCCATCAAAGCCTCGATTTCATCGACTTCTTTCGGTGCTCCTTTAGTTAAAACATCATTACCCGTTTTAGTAACAAGCACGTCATCTTCAATTCTAATGCCGATGAAGTGCCATTTTTTGGCAATAGTGTCGGGGTCACGGATATACAGTCCAGGTTCAACAGTCATAACCATTCCGGGCTCTAATACACGCCATTCACCGCCGACTTTATAATCGCCAACATCATGAACATCCATGCCTAACCAGTGGCCTGTGCGGTGCATATAAAACTCACGATATTGGCCATCAGCAATTAGGGTTTCAAGATCACCTTCAAGTAAACCTAGCTCTAATAGGCCTGTTGTTAATACGCGAACTGCTGCTTCATGAGCCTGATTCCAATGGTTGCCCGGTTTAACTTCATCAATAGCCGCTTTTTGTGCGGCTAAAACAACATTGTATAATGCTTTTTGTGCGGGTGTGAATTTACCATTGACTGGGAATGTACGGGTAATATCTGCAGCATAATTTTTATATTCAGCACCGGCATCGATCAGTAATAAATCATTATTTTTTAAACGGTGATTATTTTCGACGTAGTGCAATATACAGCCATTTTCACCGCCACCAACAATGGAAGGGTAAGCCGGTGAACGACAATCATTTTTCATGAACTCATGAATAATTTCAGCTTCGACTTGATATTCCCAATCACCTACTTGAGTGAATTGCATTGCTCTAATGTGGGCTTGAACAGATATTTCTGCTGCCGTTCGCATGGCTTTAATTTCGGCACTACTTTTGAATAAACGCAGTTCATTTAAACAGTGTTCTAATTCGATAATTTCAGTGGGTGAATGTTTACCTTGACGAGCTGCTTTGCGAAGATGATTCATCCAACCTACGATTCGCTGATCAAAACTAGGCTGATTACCCATGGTATAAAAGACTTGTTCCTTGTCTTCCATTAAGCCAAGCAAAATATCGTCGAGATCAGAGATGGGATAGGAGTCATCTGCACCATAGAGCTGAACCGCACCTTCTTGGCCCGCACGGTAACCATTCCATATTTCTTTTTTTAGGTCTCGCTCACGGCAAAATAAGATATATTCACCTTGTAGCCGACCCGGAACAATAACGATAACCGATTCTGGCTCTTCAAAGCCGCTTAAATAATAAAAGTTACTATCACTACGATGAGTAAAATCTATATCACGGTTTCGTGTAGCAACAGGGGCATTGGGCAAAACAGCAATGCTGTTTGGGCCCATCATGGCCATCAGCTGTTGACGGTGCTTAGCAAATTGTTTTTTATTCATTTTAGTGTTCTGTAATATCATCTGAGTGGGTGACCGGTTGTAGCTCACCATGTAATAGAAATAATCCCATGCGTAAATATTCAACGAGTTCTTCAAAGTTAGACTCGTCTTCTTCACTCTCATCAAGATCGGTTTCACGGATCTGACTTATGTTAACAACGTCAGCTATATATTCTGTACTTTCTGCTGATAATTCAGTTTCATCTGTCAAGCCAGAGGTACCTAGGCCAAAAATAAGTCCTTGGCACCAGTTTGTCATTGAAATTAAGCGTGAAGGCAAAGGTGCATTATCATCAGCAAGATCAAGTTGAAGATCAAAATCTAGACTGTTGAGCGATTGAATGGTGTCATCGAATAAAATTGTTAAGTCCATTAAATCATCTTCAGCAGGATCATAATCAACAAATATTTTTTTGTGCCAGTTTGCGCGGTTTGCTTCAGGATCCAAACATAACAAGCCACATAATGCGCCTTGCAACTCAGCGGCACTACCTGGGCCATCATCATTGGACTCGTCAGGGGATGAGGATGGAAAATATAATTCAGACATGATGATAGAACCTAAAGTTAAAAAAATTATTATGTCAGCTTGACCCAATAGACTGGGCGCGACTATAGTTAGCACATTATTTTTGCACTGCTTAAGAACATACTAATGGAAAAGAATGAAATTCAACAGTTAGAACGAGATGTCGAAGAACTAATTCGCATTAGTCGTCGTTCGCACGAAGAGAATACATTACTGCGTTCTCAACAAGCAGCGTGGGTTGTAGAACGAGCGCAACTGATTGAAAAAACTGACCTTGCGCGCAATCGGATTGAAAAAATGATGGGTCGCCTAAAAGAAATGGATGATGAACTATGAGCTCTCCTGTTACGGTAAGTATTCTTGGTAAAGAATATCAAGTCGCCTGTCCTGAAAATGAACAAGCTGCGCTCATTTCTTCTGCGCAAATGGTTCACCTCAATATGGACAAAATTCGGAATACGGGAAAAATTGTAGGTTTAGATCGAATTGCGGTGATGGCCGCACTCAATTTAGCGCATGAACTTATCACTATTCAAAATAATCAAGGTGCTGGTATTGATGAAATCAATAAAAGTATTTTGCAAATGAAAGATAGGGTTAGCATCTTTTTGGATGAAACACGCCAGTTAGAGTTGTAAAAAAATCACATCTGAAAATTAAATAGGCGTATTATCTTTAATGTCCCTGCGGTGTTCGATAGCATCAGCGTGTCTTGTGCCGATAAGCAAATTGCTCGGAGACTGATATGAGATTGGCGTGCATGCCCACTTGATGGGAAGCCCGATACCTTATTGATGTCACCACTTGAATCTCCTGGTTCAAGAACCTCGATTGCAACGGCACCGCGGGGCATTTATTACCTACTGTGTAATAAATTAGTTAGTTAGCTATCTCCTCATGAATGACTTATTCCTATTAATCTAAATTACTGCTTTAATAGTGATATCTGTTGTTTAAATTAAGTTGAGGACGATTCATGTCACATAAATTACTTGTTATTACTTTGTTAGCAAGTCAGTTGATATTTATGACACTGGGTACTGCTGAAACTGACTCATCAGAACAAATCTTGCGTGTAAAAGCACTGCTTAATGAAGTGGATGATCTTTGGCGTGGAAACTCCTCCTATGCCATCACCTCTATGCAAGTTAAAACAGAACATTACACACGTACAATGCGGATGGAAGGTTGGTCGAAGGGCAAAGAACATACCTTATTTCGTATTATGGAGCCGCTAAGGGAGAAGGGCACTGCCACCCTTAAATCGGGCAATCATATTTACACCTATCTGCCCAAAACTGATCGAACTATCAAATTAACCACTGGCATGATGATGGGCTCCTGGATGGGCAGCCATTTAACCAATGATGATTTAGTTAAAGAAGCTCGATTAGAAGATGATTACGAAGCCACTATTAGTTTTGAAGGTGAACGTAATGGACAAGATATTATTGAGTTTACACTCATTCCAAAACTGGATGCTGCTGTGGTGTGGGGTAAAGTAACGCTTACTATTTTAGCGGTTTCACATACCCCTGTTGTTGAATACTATTTTGATGAAGATATGTTGCTGACACGCACTATTTCATTTACCGATATAAAAATGCTTGGTGGACGAGAACGCCCTTCTGTATTGAAGGTTGTACCTGCAGATAAGCCTGATGAATACACTCAGTTTATTTACGAACAGCTTAAATTTGACCTTGAACTCAAAGACCGCATATTTTCGTTATCGAATTTGAAAAAACGTTGAATATAGTTAAATTTGCAAGTCGTAATGTTATGCGTAATAATCATCGCTCCATAGTTACGATGTTAGCCATGGCCTTTGCCTGTGCCATGATGATCGTCTTTTCTAGCCTGATGGAAGGTTTTGTCGCTGGTAGCGAGCTAAATATTGTTTCGATGAATACCGGTGATATTCAAATTCATCAGCCTAGTTATCTTGATGATCCAGATATTTACCAACAGATTGAGCAATCACTAGCGCTAGTTACTGCCATTAGACAAGCCGGTTTTAAAGCCAGCGAACGTATGTTTGCCTATGGCTTGATGGCCAGCGACCAAAGTTCATCAGGTGTTCAATTACGTGGTATTGATTTGCAGTATGAAACCAGCGTTACGGATATTAATCAACATATTCAAAGAGGAACTTGGTTGGCTAAATCCGATCCGCATGGGGTGGTGATCGGTAAAAAATTGGCCCGACTGCTAGATGTGTCGGTTGGCAGTGAATTAATCTTTGTCGGTCAAACAGCTGATGGTTATATGGCTAATGATCGCTTTCATGTCAATGGTATCTTAAAATCGGTGTCATCAGCGATCGATAATACCGGCGTCATTATGAGTAATTTAATATTGCAGGATTTGATTAGTCTACCTGACGGTGCTCATGAAATTACTATTATGCGAACAGATAGAAGTACAGATTTAGCCCTTGCTGTTGCGACGATTGATGACATAGTGACTGATGATTTAGAGATCCTAAATTGGCAACAATTGATGCCTGTTATTAGCCAGTTTCTAGAAACAGCCCAGATACAGACACTCATTATGCTGCTATTTACCTATATTGCCGTGGCATCAGTGGTGTTAAATGCCATGTTAATGAGCGTGTTTGAACGTATTCACCAATTTGGTATCATGAAAGCATTAGGTGTAAGGCCGTGGCAGTTAATTAGAATTATTTATACTGAAACATTCATTCAAACCCTAATAGCAAGTCTACTCGGTTTATTTATTGGGACAGGTATTACCTGGTATTTTGAAAAAAACGGACTAGATCTATCGTCTATGTCTGATGGGTTTTCTTTTTCTGGCCTGGCATTAGATCCCATTTGGTATGCTACTTTATCAATCAAGTCCTTATTTGTCCCTGTTGTGTTCTTATTTGTTATTGCAGCCTTAGCAGTATTATACCCTGCCTTAAAAGCGGCAGTGATTCGACCTGTTGATGCCATTCATTATCACTAGGCCGAGACTATGAACCTAAATACCTTAGCTTGGCGTAACTTGTGGCGACATAAGCGACGTACATTGATTACTGCTTCGTCGATTGCCTTTGGCGTGTTATTGGCCGTTACGTTTACGGGAGCGGGTGATTATTTTTATACTAGAATGATTGATGCTGGTGCCAATATGGGTATGGGCCATATTAGTATCATGGCACCTGACTATAACCGAGCGCCCAGCAGTAAAAAAAGGCTGCAACAAGCCAATCAGCATAAACTAGCTGTCGAGCAATTAGATAATGTCAAAAGTGTTGCTAGTCGAGTTCAAGGTCAGGCCATGTTTGCTAGTGCACGTAAAAGTATTGGCGGTGTCTTTTTCGCCATTGATCCTGAGCAGGAAAATAGTGATAACAATCTGTTTATCAAAGCGATGGTCGAAGGGGAAATGCTGTCTTCAGCATCAGGTAGCAGTATTGTTTTAGGGATTGAACTTGCCAAAAGACTCAAATTGAAAATTGGTAAAAAAGTGGTGTACACCACCACAGATAACAGGGGTGATATCGTTAGTGCTATTGCCAGGATATCCGGCTTATTTGAAACGGGTTCAGATGAAATAGATGGTTCGGTCGCTGTATTGCCATTACATAAAGTTCAACAGGTACTCGGCTATCAAAAAGACGAAGTCAGTGTATTAGCTGTTATATTGTCTGATCAACGCCATAGCGACCAATTACGCGATAAAATGCAAGCCATGGCTGAATTTTCAGATACTGAAGTATTAAACTGGCAACAAACTCAGCCCGATCTTGCCGGGATGATTGCGGTAGATAAAAGTGCTAATCGTATTGGTCAACTACTGATTGCTTTGCTGGTGGCTGCGGGTATATTAAACACAATGTTAATGAGCGTACTTGAACGACGCCATGAGTTTGGAGTGATGATAGCGGTTGGTATGTCACCCAAAAACTTGTTTTTATTAGTGATGTTTGAATCTTTTTGGTTGGCCGTTTTAGGTTTAATTATTGGCGTAATAGTGACAACACCCTGGTTTTTATATATGTCTCAAACTGGTCTTGATTTAACGTCGGCTTATGGCGATGACTTTAGCTTTGGTGGTGTATTGATTGATCCCATCTTTAAGCTTCGTTTATTTTCAGAAAGCATTATTGCTATTTTGATTGGCCTATTTGGTTTAACCTTACTTTCGGGAGCCTATCCAGCATGGCAGGCAGGACGTGTGGTGCCAGTAGAAAGTTTAAAAACATTGTAAAAGAGAAAGTGATTATGCAAGCCACAATTATTCAAAACCAGATTGTTGAATTACGACATTTATGTAAAATTTATCAGCAAGGTGACATGCAGGTCAAAGCAGTTGATGATGTATCCTTAGTCATTCACAAAGGCGACTTTGCAGCATTGTGTGGGCCATCAGGTTCGGGAAAAACCAGTATTCTTAATTTAATTGGTGGTTTAGATGTGGCAAGTTCAGGCAAAGTTATGTTGGAAGATATCGACTTATCAACTTTAACTAATACAGCTTTATCTGAACAACGAAAAAACCGGATTGGTTTTGTATTTCAATCATATAACCTTATTCCGGTGATGACGGCTTATGAAAATGCAGCCTTTGTATTGGATCTACAAGGCACTGACAAAAAAGAATGTCGTCAAAGAGTAATGAAAACTTTGGCTGATGTTGGTCTGCAGGGACTTGAAAACCGACGTCCAGATGAAATGTCAGGTGGACAACAACAACGTGTTGCTATTGCCAGAGCAATTGTAACGCGGCCAGCTATTGTATTAGCCGATGAACCCACAGCCAATGTTGACTCCCATACAGCTGAATCGTTACTGGACTTAATGCAAGCATTAAATCAGCAACATGGGATCACCTTTTTATTTTCCACCCACGATCCACGTGTGATTGAGCGAGCCAAGCGAATCATTCAAGTACAAGATGGTCAAATTGTTTCGGACGACCACAAGACTTAGCCATGTATAGATTATTAATCATGTTATTAGTCTGTTTACCGCAGACTACACAGGCTTTTTATCAATGGCAGGCTGATGACAAATCAGTAGAATTACGCGGGCTAATACGCGGCATTGGTATTGCCGCGGATAATGCCAATGATGAGCGCTTATTTGCCAAAGATAAGCTGCTAAGTGGTGCTGGTTTTGGTCGTTTAATGTTCGATGCTCAAACTAGGGGGCTAAGTTTTGAAGCGCACGTCGTTCAAAGTGTGATTGATAGTGAATTATTTGCGGGTGGAAGTCGAATTAACTCAGCATTAGAAATCGAACGAAGTGATGCTTTGCATTGGCGTTTTGCCAATGCAAACCTCGATTTAGTGGTGGATAGACTTAATGTGCAATTTAGTGGTGATAACATTAATATCAAACTAGGTCGCCAACCGATTAATTTAGCAACGACTTATTACTTTACACCCAATGATTTTTTTGCTCCATTTGCAGCTCAAACCTTTTACCGTAATTACAAACCTGGCGTCGATGCCGCTAGATTAGATTGGCAGTGGGGTGAATTATCGCAGTTGTCGGTTTATACTGTTTTGAATTACCCAACAGAAAGTATTAATTCAACTAGCAGACAAAGTTCGCCTAATTGGTCTGATACCTCGATATTAGTCAGAGTTTCAACTCTAATTGATACCTTTGAATTGGCGCTATTATTCGGAGAAGATCAAGGTGATGATATTGTCGGCCTCGACTTTCAAGGTGAACTATTTGACTGGTTAGGTGTTAGAGGTGAAGGCCATCTTAGATTTCCCGATGAGCTGAGCCAATCACGTGATGAAAAGTTTTCATTAGCCTTAGAACATCGTTTTGAAACTAGCTTAACTATTAGACTTGAACAGTTTCACCAGAGCTCAGGTGCTGGCTGGCAACAAGATTATGCACTGACAAGGCAAAACGATCGTCTTTACCTGGCTAAAAACTACACTGCACTAGGGGCTAGTTACGAAATAACACCTTTTTTAAATGGCGATGCAGTATGGATTTATAACCAGATCGACACCTCAAGTTTGTTGGCCTTATTCACCACCTATTCACTATCCGATGAATCTGAGTTATCGCTAGGTGCAAATCTACCTATAGGCAAACAGCCACAAAATGGCATGATTAATAGTGAGTTTGGTAGTTATCCAAAATCAGTGACGGCTGAATATAGAATATACTTTTAATGTTTTATTTTTAGTATTAAATGACTAATTAGAACAGTCATATTGATAGGCAACTATGACAGAGAATTATTATGCCACTTACAAAGGCAATTGATTGTTTTTCGTGAAGGTATTTATGTGCACGATATAACTAGTTTTTACCGATAGACCAATCCTTAAAATAGCACAAGAGCTGTTCACTTTTTCTGGGTTTGACCGATAAAAAGAGCGACTTATATTAGTTTGAATTTCAAACCTTAATTGGATACTGCCTCTGTCGGCTTTTTTCGATATTATGTCTTCAAGTTAAGTCGCCAAGGATCCTGACGATAACAGGAGCAATAGAATGTCAGATGCTAAGCAAGTGCGGCGGGTAATATATAGGGGTTGTGAAAGGCGTAAAATAAGCGTCGAACGGGGAACGAACAGCGTGAGATGATCAGGTACGAACTTAATAAAGATGACTGGTGTTTAGGAAAAGAGCACCGAGAATCTCCCAGAGTTTGGCGTTAAGCCTAACAGTTTGACTGCGATGGTTTAATAGAAGACCTTCGTTTTGGACTGAGAATGTAATGGCTCGCTAGATTTGGAAAAATGGTCATGGCCACCACATCATGCTGTTGTGGCCACGACGTCTTACTGATTATTGTTCTTCAGCAATAATGTTATTAATGATTGTTACTTGCTCATTATGGTGAACAAATACGCCTAAATTGACGGCGCTTAACTTAAGACTGAGCAACATCAGTAAAGTGTTCTTATTTTTATGTTCCACTCGAACTACATGGCCAGCAATATTACCGTTGTCAGATGTAACTTCATCGCCGATCTCAACACTATTTTGTGTTTGAACTTCACCTTGAAACATTCTGCGACTAGGTGTGCCAAGATAATGTAGGCGAGCCACAATTTCTTGGCCTGGATAACAGCCTTTTTTGAAACTAACACCATTGACCAAATCAAGGTTAACTTGTTGCGTGGTAAATTGCTCTTTGGTTTCAGGCCAAATCATCGGTAATCCAGCTTCCATATCAAGTAGCTCCCACTGAGAGGGTGTTGCGACTTGCCATTGTTGTTCAGCTAATTCTGAGATTAAAGTGTTTACTTCAGCCGTTGGGCCGATAAACAAAAAGCGCGGTTGGCTACTTGGGTATTTGATAATGACACTGTCATTATGTTCAGTCGCTTGGTAAGACTCGTCAGGTAGTGTAAGCGAACTTATACCTGTGGCAGAACTTAATCCCATACAAAAAATGCTATCACTGACATCACTGATAGTGACTTTAGAACGCAGGATATACATACTGAGTCGTTGTTTTAAACCTGCACACATCGTTTTAGGCAGTATAAGCTGATATCTATTGTGCCGGCGAACCAGTAAAAATATGGCTAACAAACGACCTTTAGGATTACAAAGACCTGTAATTTGACTTTGATTAATGGCTAAAGCATCAACATCGTTGGTGAGTAGGTTTTGCAATAAGCTTTGGCCATCTTCACCTTCAACGTGTAATACACCGAGGGGAGCCAATGTCATATAGGCAGAGTTTGCATGTGAATGTTCATTTGTGGTCATAATGTATTTCAACTTAAGTAAGATATGTTTATTATATCTCACTTAAGTCTTTATACAGAATGGAATCAGTATAATGAAGACTATTATTATTACTCGCTCTAGAAAATTACTGGCATATTTAATAGTGAGCCATAGTTTGACGTTAATGACTTTATTGAGCTTAGCTGGGTTATCTTGGCTGTCACTTTTTGCTACGCTAATAATAATCGCGAGTTTTATTTATTATGCTGGGCAACATCAGTGGCTAACATCACAAAAGTCAGTTGTCAGTATTAATTATCATGGCGATATAACTTGGTCATTACATTATTCAGATGGTTCGCAGAAGTTAAGGCTCAAATTAACGGGTAGTTTTGTGACACCTCAACTGGTTATTGTTTATTTCAACCACCGTTATTTTTGGCAAGGTGATGTAATAACGATCATTGACGATGCCGTTGATATTGAGTTATTTCGTCAACTCCGTGTTTATTTAAGATCGCCTAAAGCTTTCCAGCAATAATGGTATCCTTAGGGGGCATACTATCAATCTCAGGATAATCAAGGGTGTAATGTAGGCCGCGACTTTCTTTACGCTGTGAAGCTGACGTAATAATCAACTCAGCGACATCAGCTAAATTACGTAATTCTAATAAGTCACTACTAATGCGGTGTTGGCTATAATAGTCTTCAATTTCTTGTTGCAATAGGCTTAAGCGTAATCGTGCTTTGTGTAAACGTTCATTACTACGTACTATGCCCACATAATCCCACATGAAACGACGCAACTCATCCCAGTTGTGACTGATCGAAATTATTTCTTTTGCTTGATAAACACGACTGGTATCCCAACTAGGAATGTTAGGCATTTCATCTTTAAAAGGTTGGCTTTGTATAATATGCTGTGCAGCTGAACGTGCAAAAACCAAGCATTCTAACAGGGAATTACTGGCCATTCTATTAGCGCCATGTAGACCAGTAGAGGCGGTTTCACCAATGGCATAAAGTCTCGCAATATTGGTCTGACCATTCAGGTTTGTGCGCAGACCACCACAGGTGTAGTGCGCAGCAGGCACAACTGGAATAGGTTCGCGTGTCATATCAATTCCAAAGTCTAAACAACGCTGATATATGGTTGGAAAATGGCTTTCAATAAATTCTTTGGATTGATGACTAATATCAAGGTAGACACAATCATCACCCAGTCGCTTCATTTCATGATCAATGGCTCTAGCCACAACATCCCTAGGTGCCAGTTCAGCTTGTGAATGAAAACGGCCCATAAAATTACTACCGTCAGCCAATAATAACTTAGCGCCTTCGCCTCGTAATGCTTCACTGATTAAAAATGATTTAGCTTTAGGATGATAAAGGCAGGTAGGGTGAAATTGAACAAATTCCATATTGGCAATATCACAGCCTGCACGCCAGCCCATGGCTATGCCGTCGCCGGTTGAAATATCAGGATTACTGGTATAAAGATAGACTTTGCCAGCACCACCTGTTGCCATAACAGTAACGGGAGCGGTAAATGTCCGCGGTGTATCTGTTTTAATATCTAATACATAGCAACCCAAACACTGGTTATCTTGTTGGCCTAATTGTTTACGACTGGTGATAAGATCAATACCAATATGATGGGGGAATAAATGAATATTGGGATGTGTTTTAGCTTTATTCAATAAACTGGTTTCAACTTCACGACCCGTGGCATCAGCAGAGTGAATAATGCGTCGGTGGCTATGTCCACCTTCTTGGGTGAGATGGTAAGTTTCTGAGGTGATGCCATCTTTGGTAAACGAAACACCTTGATTAATTAACCATTCGATACTCTCACGGGCATGTTCGACCGTGAAGCGAACCGCTTCTTCATCGCATAAACCTGCTCCAGCTTGCAGTGTGTCATCAATATGAGATTGTAATGAATCTGCTTGATCGAGCACCACAGAAATACCACCCTGTGCATATAGCGAAGCACCTTCTTCCAGTGGACCTTTTGCCAACACGGCCACTTGGGCATTTTCGGCAAGTTGAAGTGCCAATGTTAAACCTGCGGTGCCACTACCAATAATAAGTACGTCAAAATGATGAGAGGTTGTCATAAAGCCTGTTACTTAGAAAAATAAATTTATCATTAATAAACATTATAGCTCAGCAGGACTTGAGGGTGGTGTTCAAAGAAAATAAGCCATCCGCAGGAAGGCTAGACTCCAACTTAAAACATGGTAGTGATGACCTTATTATTACTTTTTTTGGCAATTATGTAGGCAGTAATAAATAATAATTTCGATAACTAACCTAGTATTAGAAACCAGGCTGTTCATATCTTGATCTACAATAAAGCATAAGTATTTGTCCATGTTTTTCACAGGGTTAACTTGTATTTTTGAGTGGTTATTGCAACCTTAATGTTTAAAACGCTTGCTGTGTGATCATCTAAAACGTAAAAAAACCTCATATATCTAAAGAGGGCTAGCAAAAGATAAAAGTTTAAATGTAATAAGTGTTAACAATACTCCTGACATTATAAGGGTATAATGAAGGTGTTGGCGTATTGCGGTGATAAAACAGTCAGTGATGATAATGCTTATTAACTACAATCATCTTAGCATTAAAGTAAAATACAGCAATTTTAATTATTGCAGTTTTATAATAAAAATGTTAAGAGTATATGAGTGCAAGGAGCACAACATACAAACGGACTTAGGGGGCGGATAATGAATGCTATTGATCGAACAGTTATTGTCTATGGGCGCCAAGGAATTTCTGACACGGTAGTGAACTGTATCCGATCTTCAAATTGGAATGTAACTACTGCGCAAGATGTAGATAATGCTTGTCAACTCATAACAGATAAAAATATCTTTGTTGGCTTGGCTGATTTTAGTGGTAACGATAATAATAGTTATCTAAATCCTATTGAGGACCTAGTCTCTCGATCTGAACAAGTTAAATGGTTGGGTCTTATCCCAAGCAACGATCTTGTAAGTCCAGAGTTAAAAAAAGTCATTCATAATTCATTTTTTGACTTCCATACCTTACCTTATGAGCCACAACGCCTTTTAACATCATTAGGCCATGCTTATGGAATGGCTAAGATAGCTTTGGATCAGACAAGTCAAACATTACTTGATAATTTAGAGTTTGCTGAGGATGAAATGGTTGGTGCCAGTCCACAACTTCAAGCTGTTTTCAGTGTAATTCGTAAGGTAGCTGCTGTACCTGCTCCAGTGCTTATTACCGGTGAAAGTGGCACTGGTAAAGAGTTGGCAGCTAAAGCGGTACATGAAAGATCCAAATGTGCATCGGGCCCGTTTATAGCTGTTAATTGTGGTGCGATTCCTCATTCTCTGATTCAGGCTGAATTGTTTGGTTATGAGAAAGGTGCTTTTACTGGGGCACAAACACGTCGCATAGGCTATTTTGAAGCAGCAGATGGAGGTACAATATTCTTAGATGAAATTGGCGATCTACCCTTCGAGCAACAAATTAATTTACTCAGGTTTTTGCAGGAAAAAACAATTCAGCGTGTAGGTGGAACTCAGCATATTAAAGTGGATGTAAGAGTTATTGCCGCAACACATATTGATTTGGAACGTGCTGTTAGTGAAGGCGGATTAAGAGAGGATCTCTATTATCGGCTTAATGTGCTGCAATTAAAAATGCCGTCACTACGAGAGCGAGAAGACGATATTGAGTTACTGGCAAAATATTTTTTCGATAAATTTTCTGGTGAAAAAAATGGTAATGTAAAAGGCTTTAGCCAAAGCTGTCTTAACGCGATGGCAATATACCCATGGCATGGCAATGTGCGAGAATTAATTAATCGTGTTAGACGTGGTATGGTCATGTGTGAGAATAAATTCATATCAGCTTCAGATCTTGGTATTCAGAGCCCAGTTTCTAGTTTTCAATTGGTTTCCTTGAAACAAGTGAAGGCACAGGCTGAAGAAGAAGCGATCAGATGGGCTGTGCAGCGATCGTCAAAAAACATGAGTTTGGTCGCACGCCAGCTTGGTATCTCTCGAGTGACGCTATACAGATTGATGGCAAAATATAATATTTAAAAAAGGAAACTGCTTAAATTATGGACAAGAAATCTTTACCTACTACAAAGCTTATTAATCAAGACTCAGCTTCTGACTCTAAACCCTTATCCTTAAAACAGGTTAAGGCAAATGCAGAAGAAGAGGCGATTAGAGCATCCGTTCTATTGTCACCAAAAAATATGAGTTTGGTTGCACGCCAGCTTAGTGTATCTCGAGCAACACTCTATCGCTTGATGGCAAAATATAATATTTAAAAAGGGTAGTAGTTTAATCCTACACCAGCACTCTTTTTAATCCAAAATAGAAATGGCTCGATGTTTACATAGGGCCATTTTTTTGTCCAAAAATTAGGCAAGCTCTAGTCTAATACGGACTGTTTTTAAGCTCAACTATAACTGTAATTAAAGAGTTACACTTTTCCAATTATAATATTTAGTTTAATTAATTCAGTGGTTTATGATTTTTAGAATGTTTGGTTTGTAAAGTCTAGTTTACAGGTTGTTGACAGTGGTTTTAGCTAATAAAACTACTAAATATATTTAAAATAATTACTTATGGTAATGGCATTATGATTGCAATGTTCATTTTAGAAATAAAAATGATTCAATGGGGAGATGACCATAAAATGAAACCACCATATTTTAATATTCGCATAGCCGTTAGTTCATTGTTTGCATTTATAGTAATGGTGGCTATATCTACGGATTTGTTTGCTCAGTCGGCTGTTATTGAAGATGAGAACGAATTGTTTGGTCATAGTGCATTTATGGACGCAGCTACTGTAAGTGATCAATCGCTTGCTGAAATTAGTGGCCTTGGATTGCAAGCTCAAAAGTTAATCACAAATGATCAGCTATCGGTCATTTTATGGGATGAAATTAACAAGGGAAAACATCAGCAGCCAGTGACATCAGCTGAAGGCAACAACAACGTCCAATCCGTAAACCTCAATATAACCGGGTATTGAGATAAAAGTGATGAGGATTTATTACACTAAGTTGGCATCAGTATTTTCACACTAATTTAAGCATATTTGAGTGGAGATTTGTAAAAAGGACAGCTCATTACGGCGAAAAACTGATTCTAGTGAAAAGTGAAAAGTGAAAAGTGTAGTTAATGATCAAGCTAAATCGCATATCGTTGCTATGTGAGGAGACATAAGGTTATGAATATTACTAATCGGATACTAACAAGCTTTATAGGCATCGTTGGCAGCGTAATAGCAGTGCCAGTAAATGCTCAAGAAGGGCTTTATGAATTACCAAATTATGTGACAAGTAGCATAATTGACGGAAATACATTAAGCAATACACGTGGACGTTTTGCCGTCAACGTGGCTGCAGGCGATTGAAATTCCCAAGTTAATGCGGGCGCCTTGTCGATTAATCCTGATGGCGGTTTTTCCGCGGCCAGGGTGATATCGCGTCAGTCGATAGGCCAGATCACTTCAACCGTTCCTGATTTGTCTATCGCTATCATCGGTGATCGTGCCTTCACTAATAGTGTGGGTGCGATTTCGGTGAATCAGACGAGTGGTCTGGGTAATACCCAAGCTAATGGTATGGCAATCGCATTGGGAGTTGAAGTAGAGGCGGTATCAGAGAGTTTACTCTCTGCTACGGCTTCAGGACTGGGACTGGTCAATGCAGACCCTAGTTCAGGAGAGAAGGCGGCGACAATTTCAAACACCGCTTTTCAAGGTTCTCGTGGACTGATCCAAATTAATCAGTCGGTAGGATCGAGTAATAGTACAAGCAACAACTTCGCTTTCCAGTTACAGCTGGGCACGAAGCCTTAATAAACTTAAAACAATTTATCTTTGGAGATAATATCATGAAAAAATTATCAACGTATACTCAAGTCGCATTAGCAGTGGCTGCGGTTTGTGCAAGTTCAGTAGTCGTGGCGAACGGCTATGGCGGAGGCGATGTTGACTATAGTAATTCAACTTCTGTCGAAATTGACAAAAAAGTGGAGATGAAACGTAAGGTCAACATCGAAGGCGACGTAGAAGTTGTAGGTTTGATTAATGTTCAAGCCAGTTCTGCTGCACTTGTTAGTCAATCTCAAACCAGCAAATACAATGATGTTACTAACGATATCGTTAAGAATACTGCAATGGCTGGTAGTGAAGCCTTAAGAGAAGCTAGTGGTAATATTGGTCTCAATATTACTGCTGGTGATAATAACCAGCAAGATAATTCAGCCGCATTATCTGCTGTTGATGCTGACTTTGTTTTTGCTGATGCAGAAATTATTTCTAATCAAAAAGCATCAACGAATATAACTAGAAATAATGCAACCGTTAATACTGCTGGTTTAACAGGCGACGTTTTATACCGTGCATCCGGTAATATAGCGGCAAATATTTCTGCTGGTGCCAGTAACTTGCAAGCTAATTCATTAGCTGCATCAGTGAACAGTGGAACGATGGCTGAAGCAGATGTATCAAGTCTCCAATCAGGTACAAATAATGTCACGCGAAATAACGGTGCTTATTTCACTGTTTACGACCGCACTCGTGTTCGTCTGAGCGGTACCATGACAGGAACAACTGAAAGTAGTGGTTCTGGAAGCTATTCAGGTAATGCAAGTGGAACAACCGCAGGTCAGTCTGACCAAATTGGTAATCTCTATATTGACAACTGGGATAATAACCCAGGTGACAGTCCTGTTCATGGAACCAGCGTACCTGGTCCTACTGGTCATTCTGATTGGGATTCTGAAGCTCAAGGTGCACAGGATCTTAATAATGATGGCGGAGCATTGGCCTTAAATAATGATGGAACTTATAGCGGCAGTGAAGCGGGGGACATAGGGTTCAGCGAGTTAGGAACGGTAGAGCTCAGTGGTTCATTTACCGGTGTGGTTAATAACACTCAAACAGTATTTGTTGCACATGAAAATAATGCAGGCATAAGTGGTAATGCACTTAGAGGAGCGAGCGGCAACATTGGTGTCAACATCGCTGCTGGCAGTAACAACTTACAAGGTAACCATCTTTCGATTGCAGCTGGAACGGGTCTAAGTTTGCCTGGTGGTGAATAGTAAACAAGCATCATTAACAACAGGTTTTATATCGTTATTAATGTGATTTAACTACCTGGTTAGAAATTATTCTGGCCAGGTAGTTTCATTATTAATTATATAAGCTAAATTTTAAGGGGATAGTAATGTTGCACAAAATACTTAAACTATTACTTAAAGTTTTATTGTTCAGTTGTATTGGACTTTCAACTACTAGTTATGCTGGCAACATTCAATTTGGTGGAATTGTTCCAGGTGCAGGATTGATTAGTAAAAACATACTGAGTATGCGTGAATTACATTTTGTAAATATGGTGCCACAACACACAGATTTCAGTTGTGGTGCGGCAGCATTGGCCACCATACTCAAATATGCTTATCAACAGGATGTGACTGAACAACAAATTATCAATGGCTTGTTAGCCGTGAGCGATCCAGAAATAGTAAAACAGCGCGGTTTTTCGCTGCTCGATATTAAGAATTATGTAGAAACATTAGGTATGCGTGGACGCGGCTATTCAATGAAACCCGATATGTTAGAAAAAGTAAAAATTCCAACTATCGTTTTACTTGATATTCGTGGCTATAAACATTTTGTTGTTGTTAAAAAAACGACACAAGACAAGGTTTATATTGCCGATCCCGCCCTAGGTAACCGTATTATGGATAAAGCAAGTTTTATGGCAGGTTGGAATAAAGTCACTTTTGCAGTGATAGGTGCTGGATTTGATCGAGAATCTATTCTATTAAGGCCTAAACAACCACTTACTGCTAGAAATATTATCGATACTTGGCGGCCCCTTACTGATGGACAACTAGCTGAGTTTGGTTTCGATAGGTCAGATATGTGAATAGAAGGAATTAATGTAAATTTAAAGACAGTTTCTATACTGAATTTTAGCCTGTAAATTGTCTAAGATTAAGAGGTATACAATGAACAAGTCCATAAAAATAAATGAATTTAATAAGGTAGCCAGGGCTAATAAAAAACAAAGAATAGTCACTAATATGATGGTGAAAAAACCAATAATCAGTATTTTTTGTGGAGCTTTATTATTTGCAAGCTCAGCCAGTGCGGCTATTTTAACGTCAGATATTAGTGTATTTTCCCAAGCTGAAGAATTAACAGATAATTCGCTTGGCGCTATGCGGGGTAAGTTTGTCTCTTCTGGCAATATTATGTATTTCGGTGTGGAAATGGTTACCCAGTGGCAAACATCAACGGGTGAAATGATTACAGCAACGGCAGATTTAGGTGTGGACCTATCTAGAAGCACCCCACAAGTACTATTCAGCCCAAACATCTTAGTTCAACAAGGCAATGGTGGAGATAATAGCACAAACTATGGTAACTCAGTAGTAAGCGGAGCTGGTGGTCTTGATGGTGTGAATGGTGTAGTACAAAACATTCAAGTAGCTGGGACTTCGAATGGTATTACTAATGATATAGGGGTAAGTGTTGAAATGGTCTCTACCAATTCAACTTATCAAACCAGACTAGTTTCTAACGAAAGTAGCGTGACAGCCCAGACTGCAAGTGGCAGTACAGCTAAAGTGAGTATTGAGAATAATGCTATTGCTGTCAGCATTGCTGTACCTCAACAAGGGCAAACTCTTCAACAAATTAGAAGCCTTGCTTTGGGAGGAGGACAGGTACTGCAATCTGTACAGTTAGGCGGAGATCGAAACCAGATCCGTAATATGATTAATCTTAATGTTCAAATGAACGCTTTGTCATCTGCGATGAGTGCTCGTACTAGCGATATATTGACCGGCCTGAAAATAATACTGCCTCAGAGTAATTATTTTTAACTCGGTGTAAAACAGAGGGAAAAACTTTTCCTTCTGTCTATTTACAAACCGAGATTTAATATGTGCCACTATCATAAAGAAGTCTAGATCAATAGGACTAGGCGTATAAAAAATTAAACTCTATTGTTCCCTATGAAAGATGAATTTATCAATTTTAAAAAGGAATATTAATTGATATAAATGTAACACTGTTAATTTTAGTTTACAGATTCTACCTGCATCTAAATTAACTTTAAATTCATGTGTATATGATTTAAATCAACTATACATGTTAACTTTTATTAACAGTTTTACTTTTAAAATAATTATTATATGTAGCTAAAACAATGATATACGTTTTGGCTTGAATATTGTAATAAATTTAAGACGATCAAAAATAAGTATTGTCGATATTTTAACTTTAAATTTGATCAGTTTAATACTACTCACTAATCTTAAATAGGGAATTTTATGATAAGTCGCTTTACGCGTACAATAATTGGTGCATCAATTGCGTTCAGTTTTTCACCTAGCTTGTTAGCCGCATCAACGGATGCCGAAGTGGAGTCACTTCGCCAGCAGATGAAAGAAATTCAACAACAAAATGAAGCACAAAATATTATTATTCAGGCAATGGCAAAACGTCTGCAACAAGTGGAGGCAGATACGCAGCCGCGCTATGTTAAAGCTGCAAGTGCTGAACCTTCAGCAGCAACATCAAGCAATAACAAAACGTCTACCACCATCAGCTCAGCTGATGAGTCTGTTGTTAAACAAGCACCTATTGCAAGAAGTGCTGAGGCGTTATTGCAAGAACGGCACTTTTTATTTAATCAGCAGTTTAGCCTCGAGGCTGGAATTACTTATACTCATAGTGATCGCCGTGACTTATTTCTGAATGGTTTTTTAGCCTTGGATGCAATTTTTCTGGGCAACATTAGTTTGGATAAGATTAAAGCAGATACTTTGACATTTAACGCGACAGGCCGTTACAGCATGACAGATAGCTTGCAGTTTGATTTAAATGTGCCTTATATCTATCGCAACTCTACATTTTCATCGGTTGGTGCTGGTTTTAGTACTTCTTCTGTAGCAGAAGAAGATATTAGCAATGGTGATATTGGCGATGTAAGTGCTGGTATTTATTACCGCTTATTCCATGAAACAGCAGATAACCCTGACACTGTGATTAGCCTTCGAGTGAAAGCACCAACAGGCAAAGATCCCTACGGAATTAAATTTGTTGAGGTCGCAGATAGTGGCCAGAATTTGACAGTCCCAACAGAGTTACCGACAGGAAATGGCGTGTGGGCTAGACTGTAGGCATCAGTTTACTCAAGTCTGTTGATCCTGCCATTTTGTTCACAAGCTTGGGTTATACCTATAACTTTGAGAAAAGCTTTGATGATATAAGCTCAGATCCATTAAACATATCATCTGCTACCATTGATCTTGGTGATCAATTTTCTGTTGGGGCGGGTATTGCTTTTGCACTTAATGAACGTATGAGTTTAAGTACCTCCTATGCGCATCAATTCACTCTTAAAACACGTGTCAGAAGTCAAGGTGGCCAATGGCAGGATGTTAATGGTAGTGACGCCAGTTCAGGCTCACTAAACCTTGGTGTAACATATGGCATTGCAGCTAATTTATCAATGTTAGCCAATGTAGCTATTGGTGTGACACCTGATGCGCCAGATGTATCGATTGGCCTCAGATTTCCTTATAGTTTCTAGATTGGTATGCATTAGGCGACCTGATTAATAAAGAAACCGCTTAATGATATTTAAAAACCGCTCTTCAATAACTTTAAAATGCGTTACTTTTACTACTCCCTATGGATCTTAGCATCCAGCAGAATGATGGAATAAATGATTGTTCCCAGCCTTCTCAATAAAGCTAGAAAAGCCACTTGTTAAAGGGTTATTAATCACGTATATAATTGATAAATTTTTAAATAATAAAATATTTTATTTTTTTATCCCACTAACACTGTAAAACTCCCTTGTTACTAAACTATAAATACCCAATGCTGGTAAGCTGACTGATGTCGAGCATTTATAGTATATTTATATCCCCTAGGGAACAAAGTTAAATCATTATGGTCAATCTGATAACAACAAAACATAATCGCCAGCAAATTGAACATAACGGGCTCAAAGAATGAATGTGGATTTAGAGCTAGTACAACGGGTTCAAGAGGGGGATAAGAAAGCATTTGATGTGTTGATTTTAAAATATCAGCAGCGAATTGTTCATGTCATTACTGGTTTTGTACACGATCCGGTAGAAGCCTTGGATGTCGCACAAGAGGCTTTTATTAAAGCTTATCGCGCTATTCCCAACTTTCGTGGAGATAGTGCATTTTATACCTGGTTATATCGGATTGCGATCAATACGGCTAAGAACCACTTAACTGCAAGGGCAAGGAGGCCCCCAGCAATGGATGTTGACGCACTTGATGCAACTAACTATTACGATGCGCCAGAATTAAAAGAATTTGAAACGCCTGAAAGTAGTTTGATAAGTAATGAATTAGAACTGGCAATCCAGCAAGCTATTCAGAATCTACCTGAAGACACGGCAACAGCAATTCGATTGAGGGAGTTTGAAGGCATGAGTTACGATGAAATAGCACAGGTAATGGAGTGTCCAATAGGTACAGTACGTTCACGAATTTTTCGTGCACGTGAAGCTATAGAAAGCAAAATACACGAGATAATGGGTGAAGAGAAATGATAATGACAGCCAATCAAAATGAATTGTTGTCTGCATTAGTTGACGGTGAACTCAATGGCAACGAATTGCAACAGGCCCTTGAATTACTAAACAGCAGTGAGCAGGCAAGAAAACAGTTTCAGCATTACCAACTAGCGAGTGACGTTATGCATGGTCATGTGCCGCTGGATCTTAAAGTAGATTTAACAGGGCCTATCACCGATGCCCTGTTGGATGAACCTGTAATGGTTCCAACTACTAAACACAAGGCAAAAGTTATTCCGTTTCCAAAGCAGTTTTGGAGACAAGCGACTGGCTTAGCGCTTGCTGCATCGGTGGGTGCCTTAGCCGTTATTGGGGTAATGACTCAACCACAAAACCAGTTGATGCCAGCTACGTCCTTAGCTACTATTGGGGTAATGACTCAGCCACAAAACCAGTTGATGCCAGCTACGTTTTTAGCAGCAAATGAAGTAGCAGCCACTGCAATTACAGTGGCACAAACTGGAAATCGCTGGACAGTAGAAGAAGAAGACGTTGAGCAACTTTTAAATACTTATTTGGTTGATCATAATGAATACTCGGGTGCATCGGGTGTGTTTTCTTATGCGCGAGTTGTTACATATGATGCGGGGCAATAAATAATGGGGGTTTTGTTGTCATTTTTGTTAAGCAGCTGTTTATTATTGATGAGCATGATTGCTCAGGCAGATTATGAGGCAAAAATACTATTAAACCAAATGGATATTGCAGCCAAACAACTTAACTATCAGGGCGTATTTTCCTATCAGACAGGGAATAAGGTGCAATCAATACGAATTATTCATCGTGCAAACCCACAAGGCGAAGTTGAACGTTTGATCTCATTAAATGGCGTGGCACGAGAAGTTATTCGCAATAATGAAATGATGACCTGTATTTACCCAGAAGGTAAAAGTGTACAACCTAACCATCGGCCTCTTGGCCGTGGTTTTCCGAGCGATTTTCTAACTCGACTGAACTCAGCATCGTCATATTATCAACTTTCTTTAGGGGTTGAAGAGCGTATAGCAGGCCATCACACTAGAGAATTAAAGCTTATGCCTATCGACAATTATCGATATGGTTATAGTTTATGGGTCGATAAAGACAGTGATTTGTTAATACAATCAGATTTAATCGACAAGCAAGGCAGAGTGTTAGATCAAATTGCTTTTTCATCATTAGAATCGGGCCATGATATTCCCGAGCAACGACTCCAAGCAGAAATGCAGGGTAATGAAATGACTTGGAATCGTGCTGAAAAAATCATGAAAACAAAAATATCGGCAAACAAAGTTAAATCTTTTTGGCAGATAACTTGGATGCCCGAGGGTTTTACATTGGTGGCAAAACAGAGCCGCTTGAAAGTAAAAAATGGTGTTTTGGTTGAACAAATGGTTTATAGCGACGGTTTAAATTCAATCTCAATTTTTATAGAGAAGATCCGGACTCGACATAGTCACTTACGTGGTGGTTCTAAAAGGGGGGCTAACAATGCTTTTGGTACTATTATTAAAGGTCATTTTGTAACAATCGTAGGTGAGGTACCAGCCGGTACCGTTGATAAAGTGGGCCATTCAATTAAGTATGCTGAGAGTGAATAGGTATGATTGAACAATCAGCGAAAGTGGTTAAATTTGATGACAAGACGGTTTGGCTTGAAGCTGAACGACAATCAACTTGTAGTGGCTGTAAAGTTAAGCAAGGATGCGGTACAGGCATGTTAGAAAAACATGTCGGTAAACGATTTTCAAGTATAGCCGTGAGTAAAACAACGGATGTAGAAGTTGGACAACAAGTTCATTTAGCCATCCCAGAAGAAACCTTATTACAAGGTGCTTTTATGATGTATATCTTGCCCCTACTATTAATGTTTGGTTTGGCTACAGCTGCTCAGGCTTTACATTTTAATGAAACGATAGAAATTTTTGCGGGGCTGGGTGGTCTTATAATCGGCTTTTATTGGGTGAAAATGTATTTAGCAAACAAAAAAGATGGGTTTCAAGCCAGAATTATAGAGGAACAAGCATGAAAAAATATAAAGTTTGGACAGTATTAACAATCACTTTTAGTTGGTTGTTATTGACTAGTCAAGTCAGTGCAGGAAGCTTACCAGAATTTACTGAACTAGTTTCTGAAAATGCTGCTGCAGTGGTCAATATAAGCACTACAAAAAATGAGAAGAAGCGTGAAATGCCTCGATTACCACCAGGTATTAAAATTCCTGAAGGTGCCCCATTCAATGATTTATTTAAGCACTTTTTTGATGGTCCAAATCAAAATCCAGAGCCATTTGAAGCAAATTCATTAGGTTCTGGTTTTGTTTTGTCATCTGATGGTTACATTTTAACTAATCATCATGTCATCAAAGATGCAGATGAAATAATTGTAAGATTCAGTGATCGTAATGAGTTTGAAGCTAAGGTCTTAGGGAGTGATGAGCGCAGTGATATTGCCTTATTGAAAGTAGAGGCGACAGGCTTGAAAGCCGTCAAATTGGGAGACTCAACAGCTTCAAAAGTAGGTGAGTGGGTACTCGCAATTGGTTCACCATTTGGATTTGATCATTCTGCTACTGCTGGCATAATCAGTGCTTTAGGCCGTAGTTTACCTGACGATAGTTATGTGCCTTTTATCCAAACAGATGTTGCTATAAACCCTGGTAACTCTGGCGGCCCTTTATTTAATCTTAAGGGTGAAGTTATAGGTATTAATTCACAAATATATAGCCGGACTGGTGGCTTTATGGGACTTTCATTTGCCATTCCTATGGATGTTGTGATGAATGTTGTTGATCAAATTAAGTCACAAGGTTATGTGAGTCGTGGTTGGTTAGGGGTCGTTATTCAAGATGTGACAAGAGAACTTGCTGAATCTTTTGGTTTAGATAAACCTCAAGGTGCTTTAGTTTCTAGAGTCTTAGCTGAAAGCCCGGCAGCTAAAGCTGGTTTTGAAGCAGGTGACGTCATTTTGACTTTTGGTGGTAAACGTGTCGCTAAATCATCGGATCTACCCCCCATTGTTGGCAGAACAGAAATTAGTAAGACCATTTCTGTAGAAGTGATGCGAAATAATAAAATAAAAATAATACAGGTCATCATTGAAGAGTTACCTGAAGATGAAGTTATCATTAAAACGGGTGAAAACGCAGGACGCTTAATCGATGAGCGGCTCGCAATTGAAGTGACTGATTTAGATGATAAACAACGTAAACAATTTGCCATTCTTGAAGGTGGTGTTTTAGTTGCTAATATTAAACAAGGTTCTGCATCATCTTCAGGCATGCGTCGCGGTGACGTGATTACCAATATTAATGGCCAGTATGTTAAAAATGCTAAACAATTCTTGGATATGGCAAAAGAACTACCTATAAATAGGGCTATTCCAGTATTAGTACAAAGAGGAAAAGATGCTATATTTTTGGCAATAAAGATTGAAACAGATGGTTAATGTTATAAGTGTCAAAAGCTTAGATGATTTAGTCATTGTAATCAATTATTGTTAGTATAAAAATTTTTAAGATAGTGTAGATGACAATAATGCAATGCTTGTAAATGACTAAACTGGGTAAGCTCACGCAAGACAATGAACGCTAAGCAGGACAGGAAGGATCTTTTGCCGTAAAATCTAGTCTTAATCATATAAATCGGTCGGTAACATTTGTTATCGGCCGATTTTTTTACTGTTAAAAAGGTTATTTTAACTTGATGGATCACATCCGAAATTTTTCAATTATAGCTCATATAGATCACGGTAAATCAACGATTGCAGATCGTTTTATTCAGGTCTGTGGTGGTTTGACTAACCGCGAAATGTCCGCACAAGTACTCGATTCAATGGATATTGAAAAAGAACGAGGCATTACCATTAAAGCGCAATGTGTCTCCTTGGACTATAAAGCGCTAAATGGCGAGAGCTATCATCTCAATTTCATTGATACGCCTGGACATGTTGATTTTTCTTATGAAGTATCACGTTCATTAGCGGCATGTGATGGTGCCTTACTTGTTGTTGATGCCGCACAAGGCGTAGAAGCCCAAAGTGTTGCCAATTGTTATACCGCGATTGATTTAGGTCTTGAAGTGGTGCCAGTGTTAAATAAAATTGATTTACCTTCAGCTGAGCCCGATCGGGTGGCACAAGAAATCGAGGATATAATCGGTGTTGATGCCATGGATGCGGTGCAGTGTAGTGCCAAAACAGGACTTGGTATTGAAGATTTATTAGAAGCATTGGTTGAACGTGTACCTGCTCCTAAGGGTGATCCAGATGGACCGTTACAAGCATTGATAATAGATTCATGGTTTGATAGTTATGTCGGCGTAATTTCTTTGGTTAGAATCATGCAAGGTTCGATGAAAACGCGTGACAAAATTAAAGTAATGTCTACTGGCCACGAATACCAAATAGAACAAGTAGGCGTTTTCACACCAAAACGAAAGCCTAAAACAGCGCTATATTGCGGTGAAGTTGGTTATGTTATCTCTGGTGTCAAAGATATTGATGGTGCACCAGTAGGTGACACATTAACTCATGCTCATCATGGTTCAACCGAAATATTACCTGGTTTTAAATCGGCATCACCACAGGTGTATGCTGGATTATTCCCAGTGAGTTCTGATGATTTTGAATCTTTCCGAGACGCCTTAGGTAAGTTGCGACTTAATGATGCCTCATTATTTTTTGAGCCAGAAAATTCGCAAGCATTAGGTTTCGGTTTTCGTTGTGGTTTCCTAGGTTTATTACATATGGAGATCATTCAAGAGCGTTTAGAGCGTGAATATGACCTTGATCTTATTACCACGGCACCAACCGTCGTATTTGAAGTATTAACGGGTAAAGGCGATATTGTAAACATCGAAAACCCTGCCATGCTCCCAGAACCAAATATGATTGATGAAGTTCGTGAACCGATTGTAATCGCTGATATTTTAGTGCCTCAGGAACATCTTGGGGCAGTTATCGCCCTGTGTATCGAAAAACGAGGCGTACAAAAATCAATGCAATACATGGGTAAGCAAGTTGCACTGAGTTATGAATTGCCGATGAATGAAGTTGTGATTGATTTTTTTGATCGAATCAAGTCAGTCAGTCGTGGTTATGCGTCATTAGATTATCATTTTGTACGCTTCCAGCAAGCCGATCTAGTCAAGCTTGATGTTATGATTAATAGTGAGCGTGTTGATGCCCTATCAATGATTGTTCATCGGGAACAAAGTGTTTCACGCGGCCGTGACCTAGTTGAAAAGATGAAGGAATTGATCCCACGACAAATGTTCGATATTGCCATTCAAGCAGCGATAGGCGGCCATATAATCGCTCGCTCAACCGTTAAAGCAATGCGTAAGAATGTGATAGCAAAATGTTATGGTGGCGATGTATCTCGTAAACGTAAGTTATTAGATAAACAAAAGAAAGGTAAAAAACGAATGAAGTCAATTGGTAAGGTAGACGTACCTCAAGAAGCTTTTTTAGCTGTTTTACAGTTATCTAAAAAATCATAAAGGATATTTATTAGTGAGCTTTCCAGCAATCATGGTCACCCTTGTCTTCGTGACGGGTATTATTTGGCTAGTAGATAGCCTTTTTTGGGCATCAAATAGAGCCAAAGAGGCCAAAGAGCCATTAATGGTGGAATATGCACGTTCATTCTTCCCCATTATTTTGGTGGTATTGGTGATTCGTTCATTTGTTGCAGAGCCATTTCGTATTCCATCAGGTTCAATGTTACCGACCTTACATGTGGGTGATTTTATTTTGGTTAATAAATTTGCCTACGGTATACGTTTGCCTGTTATTAATACTAAAATAATTGAAGTATCAGAACCAAAGCGTGGCGATGTATTAGTTTTTCGTTATCCCAAAAATCCAAAAGTTGATTATATAAAACGTGTGGTGGGTTTACCGGGTGATACGGTAGGTTATTTTAATAAAACAATTTATATTAATGGCAAAGTTATCACCCAACAAGCAAAAGAAAAAAATACAAGTATGTTAGCTGTTGTGCCAGCGAGCAGTGAACTATATGTTGAGACCTTAGGCCTTCACAGCCATGAATTATTGATTGATCCGATGCGACGTTTAATTGAAGGTGAAATGTTAGTACCTGCAGACGAATATTTTGTTATGGGTGACAATCGAGATAATAGTAACGACAGCCGCTTTTGGGGCACGGTTCCTGAAGCTAATCTAGTGGGCAAAGCCTTCTTCATTTGGATGAGCTGGGATTGGAATGATGGTGGTATCGTCTGGGAACGTTTAGGTGAAAGTATTAATTAATGGGGGATATTGTGAATAAACAAAGAGGTATGACATTAATCAGTTGGATAGTTGTATTAGGTATGATTGCCTTTTTTGCAACTGTTGTGATGCGGATTTTACCTATGTATCAGGAATACTTTGGTGTAGTTCAAATCATGAATTCAATGGAAATTGAACTAAAGCAAAATAAACTGACTAAACAGCAAGTGAAAGTATTATTTCAAAAGCGCTTTAATACCGGTTATATATTCAGCGTGAAACCAGAAAATATTATCTATTCACGTGGGCGCGATAATCTCAGCGTGACCAAAGTGGTGATCGATTATGAAGTGCGTAAACCCTTTATGGCTCAGTTAAGCATTGTCGGTCATTTCCACCAAGAAATAGATGTTGAGCCCAAACGTAGATGATAACAGCAGGCCAAAAATCATTATGTACCGCTTTACAGCAATCGTTTACTGACGTCAGCTTGCTGCAACAAGCTTTAACACATAGAAGTGCAGCTACTCGTAATAATGAACGTTTGGAGTATCTAGGTGATGCTATTTTAAGTTTTGTGATTGCTGAAGCACTATTCAACCGTTTTCCTCAAGTTAATGAAGGCAAATTAAGTCGTTTGCGTGCCTCTTTAGTGAAAGGGGTGACTTTGGCTGAAATTGGCAGAGAACTTCGCTTAGGCGAAGTTCTTATTTTAGGCCCCGGTGAATTAAAAAGTGGCGGTTACCGTCGTGAATCAATTTTAGCAGATACCGTTGAAGCTATTTTAGGCGCCTTATACCAAGATAGTGGTTTAGAAGCAGTTAAAGCCCTTATTTTGAGATTATATGAGGAAAGGTTATCTTCCATTGATGTTAATGAAGTGGTGAAAGATGCTAAAACTCGTTTACAAGAATTATTACAAAGCCGTAAACAGCCTTTACCACTTTATAGTGTTAAAGAAATTCAAAGGGCTGACAATGAGCCCTTATTTGAAGCTTCGTGCCAAGTGGCAATATTAAAAAAACTTATCATTGCACAAGGCAGTAGCCATCGAAAAGCAGAAACAATGGCCGCAGAACGAGCGTTGAAACTAATAGAAGAAAAATTATGACAGACAGTACGTTTAAATCAGGATATGTAGCGATTATCGGTCGACCAAATGTAGGCAAGTCGACTCTAATTAATCGTGTTTTAGGACAAAAGTTATGTATTACATCACGACGCCCACAAACAACTCGCCATCGTATTTTAGGCATTAAAACAGTTAATGATAGCCAATTAATCTATGTTGATACACCAGGTCTACATATTGATGACAAGCGTGCCATGAATAAATATATGAATCGTGCTGCGGCATCTTCTATCGATCATGTTGATGTTATTTTGTTTGTTGTTGATGGCATGAACTGGACCGAAGAAGATGAGCAAGTGTTAGAGCGTTTAAAAGTTAATGCGCAAGCGCCAGTTATATTAGTGATCAATAAAATGGATAAATTAGCAGATAAAGAAGTTATGTTGCCTCATATTGAAAAATTAGCAGCACAATTTGATTATGCTAATGTATTACCAATATCAGCACGTAAAGGAGTTAACGTTGATCAGCTTGAAGAAGAAATTAAAAAATTAATGCCGGAAGGTGATCTTATTTTTCCTGAAGATCAGTTAACTGATCGCAGCTCTCGATTTTTAGCCGCAGAATTGGTACGTGAAAAATTATTTCGCCACTTAGGTCAAGAACTACCTTACTCAATTACGGTTGAAATTGAACAATTTGATGATGAAAAAAAGCTATTTCGAATTGGTGCCGTTATCTATGTTGAACGTAGTGGGCAAAAAGCGATTGTCATTGGTAAAAGTGGTGAGTTATTAAAATCGGTGGGCAAAGATGCTCGGCTTGAAATGGAAAGTTTATTTGGTAAGAAAGTCTTTTTACGGTTATGGGTCAAAGTGCGCGAAGGTTGGGGCGACAATGAGCGTATGTTAAAAAATCTAGGTTATAACGACGAGCTATAACAGCTTATCAGTGAGAGCATCTCTTGAAGGTTCAATTAACTCCGGCATTTGTACTACATCAACGGCCCTATCGTGAAAATAGTGCTTTATTAGACGTATTTAGTCAGCAATATGGTCGTATTAGCATTATTGCTAAAGGTTTGAATCAAAAAAGAGGTAATAAAGCTGGTTTATTACAACTGTATCAGCCTTTATTAATATCATGGTTTGGCAATGGTGACTTATATACCTTAACCGCAGTTGAGTCGTTATCAGCACGATATATTTTACAGGCTGATGCTGCTCTATGTGGTTTGTACATAAATGAGTTGATAGTCAGGTTATTAGGTATTCATATATCGGAACCAGATGTATTTGATGCCTATGAACAGGCTTTGTTAGGTTTGCATCAAAGCGGTAATACAGAAATTATCCTTCGACTATTTGAAAAACACCTACTATGTCATTTAGGTTATGGCTTAGTACTTGATAGCGAATACGAAAATGGCTTGTTGATAGACGAACAACAACAATATTATTACCAAGCAGATGCAGGATTGATACGTTGGCAGGAAGGTGCGGTTTGGCCGATGATTTCTGGGAGAAGTCTTCGCCATTTAGTCAGTGAGTCTGATTTTGATCAACAAAGCTTGCAACAAATAAAACGGGTAATGCGAACCGTGATATATTTTTATTTAGGCGGTAAACCATTGCAAAGTAGACAGCTTTTTATTGATTTACAGCAATATACGAATAAAAATTAATTTTATAAGGTTAAGATAAAGATATGACCATTCTATTAGGTGTCAATATTGATCACGTCGCCACATTAAGACAAACAAGAGGAACACGTTATCCCGATCCAATCCAAGCAGCCATTGAAGCCGAACAAGCGGGTGCCGATGGAATAACATTACACTTGCGAGAAGATCGTCGCCATATTCAACAACGTGATGTGGCCATGTTATCTGATATTTTGCAAACTAAAATGAATCTTGAAATGGCTGTAACGGATGAAATGTTCGCAATAGCTGAACAGTATCGTCCTGCAGATTGTTGCTTAGTCCCTGAACGTCGTCAAGAGTTGACTACAGAAGGAGGTTTAGACATTGCAGGTCAACTCTCTAAAATGAAAGACGCCTGCCAACGTCTCGCAGAAGCTAAAGTTAATGTGTCATTATTTATTGACCCTGACATGGCTCAAATTGATGCGGCTGTTGAATGTGGTGCACCGGTAATCGAATTGCACACTGGAAGATATGCCGATGCACCCACGATTGTCGAGGCCCAACATGAACTTAAGGTTATAATTAATGCGGTCCAATATGCTGCTAAATTAGGCTTGCAGATCAATGCTGGCCATGGCTTAAATTATCATAATGTTGGCCCAGTTGCTGAAATTCCAGACATTGTTGAATTGAATATTGGCCATGCCATAGTAGCAAGAGCAATCTTCACCGGTTTTCAATCAGCGGTAGCTGAAATGAAACTATTAATGCAGACAGCACGCCGCGGATGATTGTTGGCATTGGCACTGATCTTGTCCACATACCTCGAATGCAGCTATTAATAGATAAATATAATGATAAAATCGCCAAGCGTATATTGAGTGACAGTGAGTTTGAAGATTTTCAACAAGCGCCTCGACCTGCCGCTTTTTTAGCCAAACGTTTTGCTGCTAAAGAAGCAACAGCGAAAGCATTTGGTACTGGTTTTCGTAATGGGCTGAGTTTACGTGATATTTCTGTTAGTAATAATGCCTATGGAAAGCCGGAATTAAGCTTCTATAAACAAGGTCAAGCCTTACTAGAAGAGTTGAGTATTGGCCGCTGTTTCTTAAGTTTGAGTGATGAGTCTGAATATGCCACTGCCTATGTGATTTTAATGGAACGATAATAATGAAACAATACCCTACAGTTGATGCTTTTGTTGGCAATACACCTTTAGTGAGATTGCAACGATTACCCGGTGATACCTCTAATATTATTTTAGCAAAACTAGAAGGTAATAATCCGGCGGGATCTTTAAAAGATAGACCGGTAATGATGATGATTCGTCAAGCTCAAGCGCGAGGAGATATTAAACCGGGTGATACCTTAATTGAAGCAACTAGTGGTAACACCGGTATTGCCTTAGCCATGGTAGCTGCTATTTTAGGTTATCGAATGATACTGTTGATGCCAAAAAACATGAGTATAGAACGCCGTGCATCAATGCGAGCTTATGGCGCCGAAATTATGTTAACTGAAAATATGGAAGCGGCTCGTGACTTAGCTTTGGAAATGCAAAATCAAAGTAAAGGTAAAGTACTTAATCAGTTTGCAAACTTTGATAATCCCTTAGCTCATTATGAAACGACGGGACCAGAAATTTGGCGTGATACTGAAGGGGAAATAACCCACTTTGTCAGTGCTATGGGTACAACAGGTACCATTATGGGAACTTCACATTACCTGAAGGAACAAAACCCTAATATACAAATAGTAGGCGTACAGCCAGTTGAGGGTGCAAGTATCCCTGGAATACGCCGTTGGCCAAAAGAATATTTGCCAACAATATATGAGCCCGAACGAGTTGACACTATTATTAACATGGAACAAGAAGTTGCTGAAAATACTATGCGTAGTCTAGCAACTCAAGAAGGTATTTTCTGTGGCGTGTCCTCAGGTGGTTCGGTAGCCGCTGCCTTACGAGTATCAGCACAAGTCACTAATTCGGTGATTGTTTGTATTATTTGTGACCGTGGTGACCGTTATCTTTCAACAGGTGTCTTTCCTGCTCAATAATGAAAATATCTTCAACATGGCTGGCTGGCTGTGCGGCACTGTTGCTAGGTTGGCAGTGTGTTATTTTTGCCAGTGACAGTCTTAAACTCACCATTGCTTATTGGTACTTTGAGGATATCAAAACGCAAAATCTAGTAGTTGATTTAAAATTAACAGGACAAGGTTTGCTGCTTAATGCTTCCGCTGATCTTGTCGAACTCGCTCATCCGATAGGGGCGCTTAAAAAAGTAACATTGCAATGCAATAAATTAGTACTTCTGCCAGCACAGACATACTGCAGTGCAGGAAAACTTACATTTACGCATCAAACACTAGGTGTTCAAAAGGTAGATTTTTCAGTTAAAGCACTGCCTGGAAATAATCACTATAAACTCTCGGTCGAAAACTTAAACTTGGTAGATGGCAAGTTCTCAATAATGGTCGACTATGAGCAATTAAATTGGCAAGCTTCAATCAACACTTTACAGGCTTCACAGGCTTCACAGGCTTCACTAGCCAAACTAGTCGCGCTTATTTTACCTTATCTTGATGCTGATAAAAAAGCACTGTTTACTGGATGGCAACTAGATTCAGATTTCATGCTGAAAGCAAATTTGAACGGGCACGCTCAGCAACTGGAGCACCTTAAGCTTGATTTGCAGACATCAGCACTAAATATGAGTAATAAACAGGGTAAATATGTAGCTGAAAATGTAGTAATGGATCTATTAGTCGATTTGAAAGTAAAAAAACAAACATGGCTGTGGCATACCGATATAAAACTAAACTCCGGTCAAGCCTATGCTGAACCAGTATTTGTTGACTTTGATGATTCAACGATGTCACTACAAGCTAAAGGAAAATGGCAAACTAACGAACATTATCTTGTTATCAGTGACGCACTAATAAAACACGCTGATATAGTACAAATAAAAGGGCGTTATTCAGGAAGCTTGCAGCTAAGCGAGACATTAGAACTGACCATTGAACAAACTGATTTAGCTAAGCTATACCCCGTTTGGTTGCAGCCCTTTGCTTTAGGCACTGCCGCCGTTAATTTAAAAATGGCAGGTAAAGCCGCGTTGTCGTTTGAAAAAAAAGCAGGTGATTATCAATTATCAGTTAGTTTAGATAATATTTTTATCGATGACCAACTAAGTCGTTTTGGACTTTATGACTTAAACGGTAAGATCGATTGGACTAGTGAGGATAGAGCAAGGCAAGCTCAATTAGACTGGCAGGGTGGGTATTTATATACCATTCCATTTGGCCAATCAAATTTACAATTGGAAACACATTTATCGTCACTTCAACTTAGTCAACCTTGGACTTTACCAATTTTGGATGGGGCTTTAAAGATTAATGAATTTAATTTAAAACATTCAATGGAAAATAAAACACAGTGGTCGTTTGATGGATTATTAACTCCTATTTCTATGGAATCATTAAGTACAGCACTCAATTGGCCTTTATTACATGGCAAGTTATCTGGCATTATTCCCAAAGTAAGTTATACCTCTCAAGAGGTCAAGATTGATGGTGCATTAATGGTTAAGCTATTTGAAGGTACAACCATTATTCGTGATTTGCGTTTAACTAAACCACTCGGTCCTTTGCCTCAGCTTTATGCCAATATCGATCTAAGGGGCCTGGACCTAGAAATACTCACACAAACTTTCGACTTCGGTAAAATAAGCGGTAAGTTAGACGGATCCTTGACTGATTTACGCTTGTCGAACTGGCAGCCGGTAGAATTCGATGCGCACTTTGCTACTCCAGAAGATGATAATAGTCGGCGGAGAATCAGCCAGAAAGCGATTGATAATCTTTCACAGATTGGCGGAGGTGTAGGTGGCATATTATCTCGCAGCTTCTTACGGTTTTTTGAGGACTTTTCGTACCAAAAATTAGGTCTAAATTGCAAACTACATAATGAAACCTGTGAAATGTCGGGTGTAGCTGAAGCTAAACAAGGATATTACATTGTTAAAGGGGGTGGTTTACCTCCACGTATTAATGTCGTCGGTTATAATAGACAAGTTGATTGGCCTGATTTGATTGAACGTTTAAAAGCGGTTAGCCAAAGTTCAGGTCCTGTAATTCAGTAAAGGAAAATAAAATGATGTTATCTAAATGGATGAGTAGCAGTGTAATGGCCATGATGTTGGTATCTTGTGTCACGATTAATATTTATTTCCCCGCTGCTGCAGCAGAAGAAGCGGCTGATAGAATTATTAATGATGTCTGGGGCGAGCAAATTAAACTTGAGAAAGAAGTTGATCCTTCTGAACAGTCTGAAAGTTCTTCATCGTATAATATGCCAATAAGCATTAGTGTTTTGAATTGGTTAATCTCACCAGCTGCGGCAGAAGCAAATTTAAATATCAGCAGCTCTGTGATTGTTGGTATTCAAAATAGAATGAAAGCGCGTCATGATAATAGCTTGAAAGTTTATTATTATAATGGTGCAGTAGGTTTGACTCAAAATGGTTTAATTACAATACATAATGCAAAGGCTATTTCCTTAAAAGATCGTAATAGGGTGAATGGATTAGTTGCTGAAGAAAATAAAGACCGTAATGCCTTATATGCAGAAATCGCCCGTGCTAATGGTCATCCTGAATGGCAATCAGATATCCAAAATACCTTTTCTCGTCGCTGGATCAGTAATGCCTCAGCAGGCTGGTGGTATCAAACAGCTGGTGACTGGCAACAAAAGTAAACACTCAAATCATTTTAAAAAAATCCAATGATGTAACACCATTATTGGGTTTTTTATTTCAGAATGAAATCTTTACAGTTAACTGTAATTATTTCTCAGAGTAGAGAATAGAGATTAAAAATGGCAAGACGTAATAACCGTAAACAACGATTACCTCAAGATCCTGTTGAAACTCAAATTGAATCACTCTCGCACGATGGACGTGGCGTAGCGAGAATTGATGGTAAAACCATATTTATTGATGGTGCTTTAGCAGGTGAAACTGTTAAATTTACCTACAGTAAAATGCACAGCAAATATGACGAAGGTCGTACCGTTGAAGTGTTAACCGCCGCTCAAGATCGGGTCGTACCTAAATGTCAGCACTTCGGTATTTGTGGTGGCTGTAGTTTGATGCATATGGCACCTGAAGCACAGTTAGCCCTAAAACAAAAAACCTTAAGCGAACATCTAGACCATTTTGGACATGTGACACCGCAGGAATGGTTGGCCCCTTTAACCGGTCCCCTTTGGGGATATCGTCGTAAAGCACGCTTGGGTGTTAAACATGTTATTAAAAAAGATCGAGTATTAGTTGGTTTTAGGGAAAAGGGCACTCCTTTCCTTGCCTTATTAGATCGCTGTGAAGTGTTAGATCCTCGTGTAGGTCTTCGTTTGGCCGAGTTAGGTGAAATGATTGCCAAATTAGAAGGATATAATAGAATTGCTCAAATCGAAGTTGCGATGGATGATCAACATACCGCTTTAGTGTTTAGAAATCTTGACCCATTATCAGTGCAAGACCAACAAGCTTTGATCGACTATGGTCAATCTAATGATTTGTGGATTTATTTACAATTCGGCGGCCCAAGTACGGTGACCCCATTGTGGCCTGAAAATCCACAATTAAGTTATGCACCAGAAGAAGGCTTAAACCTTGAATTTGAACCTAGTGATTTTACCCAAGTTAATGCTGGTATTAACAAAAAAATGATTGAGCTGACGATGTCGTTATTAGATATTTCAGCTGAAGATCGTATTCTTGATTTATTTTGTGGTTTAGGTAACTTTACTTTACCACTAGCGAAACGGGTGACTGAAGTGGTTGGTGTCGAAGGTGATGAATCCTTAGTCAGGCATGCGCGTGACAACGCAGCAAAAAATGGGCTTGGCAATGCAATATTTGAGCTGGCCGATCTGACTAAAACTGAATTGAAGGATTACTCTTGGGCGAAAGCGGGGTTTAATAAGATTTTATTGGATCCACCACGCAGTGGCGCATTTGAAGTATTACATCAGTTGGCCGCATTGGGGGCTGAACGGTTAGTTTATGTTTCTTGTAACCCTGCTACTTTAGCTCGTGATGCGGGGGAGCTTGTTAATACTCACGGTTACACCTTAGTTTCAACAGGCGTAATGGATATGTTTCCTCATACAACTCATGTTGAGTCAATCGCCTTATTTGTTAAAAAGTAAGGCGATATGAAGGGATGAGTGAACAAAAGCTGATGAAAGATCAGCTGGCTGACCAGGCGATAACTCAAATCAGCCAGGCATTAGCAGCCTGCTTGACTGATTTTCCTCAACAAGCATTTATCAGGCAAGCCCTTGATGGACTAGAGGAGTTAGAGCTCAAACAACGTGTTAACCATATCATTGTAGTATTAGCTGCATATTTACCTGTAGATTTTATTCAAGCTGCTGAGGTATTGATTGCTGTAAAACAGTATTGGCTTGGCCTTCCATCTGTTGATAAGTGGGGAGACTTTACCGCGTGGCCGTTCATTGATTATGTGGCAGTCTATGGTATAAATGAGCCTAGGTTAGCGTTAGATGTATTAAAAATACTTACCCCAGTATTTTCGGCTGAATTTGCGGTTCGTGCTTTTATTGAGTTGCACTTTGACATAAGTCATCAGCAACTTATGTTATGGACTACAGATGCTGACCCTCATATAAGACGTTTAGCATCAGAAGGCAGTCGATCTCGTCTACCTTGGGGTAAACGGTTAAGCCAGGTTTGTAATAATCCGGATCCAATATTTCCAATATTAGAAAAATTGAAAGATGATACTAGTCTATATGTGCGTCGTTCTGTGGCTAATAGTCTTAATGATATAGCCAAAGATCATCCTGAAAAGGTGATTAATTTGTGTCAATCTTGGTCAGTTAATGCCTCAATTGAACGACAATGGCTTATACGCCATGCTTTGCGAACATTAGTGAAATCTGGCCACCAAGATGTTTTTGTATTATTAGGCTATAGTAAAAACCCACAAATAATAGTCTCTCAGTTCAGTTTAACTGATACCCGTATAGTGTTGGGTGATTTTATTGGAATAGAAGTATTAGTAAAATCTGCATCTTTAGACACCCAAAAAATAGTCATAGATTACAAAATTCATCATATTAAAGCGAATGGTTTAACAACGACCAAGGTCTTTAAATGGAAAAATATTAGCTTACTCAGTCAGCAGGCCATGACATTAAACAAAAGGCATTTGTTTAAATTAATAACAACACGTCGCTATTATCCAGGCCGACATACTGTTGAGATATTAATTAACGGTGTGAGTTATGGCTCGGCTGACTTTGAATTACAGATAGTGTGATTGTGTTTGTCCTATCTCAATGACTTTTTAGGCTATAAGCTACTAAAACAAGTGACGAATGAGGGTGTTCTAATTTAGCCAGGGTAAATCTCATTAATACAATAAAAATACGATGACTAAATTATCATTGTTATTAAGCGGCTAAGCATTGATTTAGATTAAGGTTTACGTAGATAGAATTATAATCTTCAGCCAAAAAAAAACCAGTCGAGAACACTGGCTTTTAACAAGAAATCTAAAGTTATTTATTGATTGAGTAGGCCGTATGCAATAAGGCTAAACCAAAAAATAGCAAATGCAAAAACTACCCCACCAAAATTTTTGACGATATTCTCTTCTAATTTTGCAAACATAATACAATCTCTTGTGATGTGAATTGATCAAATAATAACATTTAATGACGGTTTTTTCTATATTTCTTCAATACTATTTAGGGTGATAAGTGGTGAGGTGTCGCTGTCTTTTTGCAGCAACTGACCATCTATAGCAAAGGCTTTATGATATTATGCCGGCAAAATTGAATTTTAAGTGGAGATAATTATGATTTCTGTAAAAGAATCATTGGCAATAATACAACGAGGTGCACAAGAAATCTTGGTCGAAAGCGAATTAATCGAAAAGCTTGAGACTGGACGACCTCTGAGGATCAAAGCTGGCTTTGATCCAACTGCACCCGATCTTCATTTAGGTCATACCGTTTTATTAAATAAACTAAAACAATTTCAGGACTTAGGTCATGAAATATTGTTTTTAATTGGCGATTTTACAGGCATGATCGGTGACCCAACCGGTAAAAATGTCACACGTAAACCATTAACAACTGAACAAGTTCAATTAAATGCTGAATCATATCAACATCAAGTTTTTAAGATTTTAGACCCAGAAAAGACAACGGTTGTTTTCAACTCAAAATGGATGAATAAACTTTCATCTGCCGACATGATTCATTTAGCTTCAAACCATACTGTTGCTAGAATGTTAGAACGTGATGATTTTGATAAGCGTTATAAGAGTGGTCAAGCTATCGCAATTCATGAGTTTTTATACCCATTAATTCAAGGATATGATTCTGTTGAATTGAATGCAGATGTTGAATTAGGTGGAACAGACCAAAAGTTCAATTTATTAATGGGACGTGAATTACAAAAAGCTTATGGCAAACCCCAGCAGTCAATTTTGACTATGCCTATTCTGGAAGGATTAGATGGCGTGCAGAAAATGTCAAAATCATTAGGTAACTACATTGGCATTAATGACAGTCCGAAAGATATCTTTGGTAAACTTATGTCTATATCAGATGACTTAATGTGGCGTTATATAGAATTATTGAGTTTCAGAAGTATTGAAGATATCCAGCAGTGGCGTGATGATGTTGCTGCCGGTAGAAACCCGATTGAAATTAAAAAAGACTTTGCACAGGAAATTGTCAGTCGTTTCAATGATGAACAACAAGGCCTAGCAGCACGACAAGGTTTTGAAAATCAATTTAAGAAAGGCGAACTACCTGAAGATATAGAAGAAATCAGCTTAAATGTTAGTAGTGAAGGCATGCCTATTGCAAATGTACTTAAAGAAGCAGGCTTGACAGTAAGTACATCTGAAGCACTTCGTATGATTAAACAGGGCGCGGTTAAGGTTGATGGAGAAAAAGTAGCAGATAAATCGTTATTGATCTCTAAAGGACTTGTTGCTGTTTTCCAAGTGGGTAAAAGAAAATTCGCTCGTATCAGTACCCAATAATCGATAAACCTATTTAAACGATATTGGAATCTTGTCAATTGGACCAGTGAAAGCTATAACTAGCATTTTGATAAGCAACAAGGATCAATTTTGTTGTAGCTTTAATTAAAGTGTTATCTTTTGCTGTTATGTAAGCGGACTCCTATATGTAGTAAAGATTAGATAAAAGCGAAGACAAGGGTAAATAGTTTATATATTCAGGATAAAATTCAGCTAGTAATTTAATATTCAATAAAAAGAACCACTACTAATTAGCCATAATACAAACTTAATGGAACAACACTAGCTAGTTTATTAATATATAAGTAGTAGGTAGTTACATGGTAGGACCAGCATAGTGAATAATAGAATCTAGCTACGACAATGATTTTCAAATAACGACATAGTTATTAGCAACATTAGTAGGACGACATAACACGATAGTATTATGGAGAATAACTAATTATGACAAAATGATGACAATGTTAATTTAAATTTATCAATGGCATCATTTGCTTAGCTTCGATCAGCATTTATTGGGAACAAGTTCCTGTTGACGTATCAAATATAGGCTGTAGAATGCACCTCTTCTTAAGGTATCACGCCAACAACACGGCAAAATAATTTAAGAATAAAGTTTGACAGTCTGGCGAGACACTGTATAATTCTCGCTTCTTTGTTGCAGACAATACGT
>Ga0307492_10000074_pt1 | contig 49063 bp, 49 predicted proteins | sample SI3LmetaG_FD_202365 | JGI IMG/M metagenome (GOLD analysis project Ga0307492, IMG submission 202365) | Sea-ice brine microbial communities from Beaufort Sea near Barrow, Alaska, United States - SI3L | ecosystem: Environmental > Aquatic > Marine > Coastal | place: USA: Alaska | collected 2017-05-06 | reverse complement strand
GCTCTTAGAATTAGAATTAGAATTAGAATTAGAATTAGAATTAGAATTAGAATCAGAATCAGAATCAGAGATAGATAGCTCTATCTAATAAATTAAATTTAAACGACGAATACAATACTTATGCAAAAGCCGATAGAACCAAATATTGAAATACAAAATGATGTCATAAGCGATGACAAACTTCAAAAAATAATGGCTAATGCTGGTATTGCATCTAGGCGCGAATCTGAAAGGTGGATTGACGCTGGCAGAGTTAGTGTTAATGGAAAAATATCAACTATCGGTGATCGAGCTTCTCTTAATGATACGATTAGAGTCGATGGAAAACCAATAAAGTTAACAAAACCTGAAGATTTTAAACGAATAATGATTGTTTATCATAAGCCAGAGGGGGAGATTTCTACGCGAAAAGATCCTGAAGGTAGACCAACTATTTTTGATAGCTTGCCTAAAGTGAGAAATTCACGTTGGCTAAGTGTAGGACGATTAGATTTTAATACCAGTGGTTTAATTTTCTTTACTAACGATGGCGAAATGGCTAATAAGTTAATGCATCCCTCTTTAGAAGTGGTTAGAAAATATGCGGTTAGAGTAAGAGGGCAAGTGCACGACGAAATGATTCAATCGCTTTTAGACGGTGTAGAATTAGAGGATGGATTAGCAAGGTTTGAATCAATCGAAGTGGCCGGTGGTGAGAGAAGTAATCACTGGTATCATGTGACTTTACGCGAAGGAAAAAATCGTGAAGTAAGGCGACTTTGGGAGGCGTTTGATGTGCAAGTTTCTCGGCTTCATAGAATTCAATATGGACCTTTTGAATTGCCGAGAGCATTAAAACAAGGTCGTTGGAGAGAGCTGACTCGTGAAGAACTCGGTGAGTTTGAAAAAATAGCTGGATTGACATCAAGTCGAGGTTCAAGACAAGTACGTCAACACAAAGGTGATAAGCGAAACAATAAGCGATTAAAAGCAAGAAAAGTATCAAAGCGATGATCTATATTTTTAGATTTAAAGGTAAAGTGCGAGCGATGATTTTTTCATTGCTCAGTGTTTTTGGTGTAACTTCTTGTGGTGATTTTCCGGAATACACATTTATTCAATCGAATGATTATTGTGCGATGAGCTTTCCATTTGCTGGTGGTGTTATCGGGCGTCAGTATGTTGGATATTTTCGTGTGATTTCTAGTTTACAATACATGGATGAAAATCCGTCAGTTAGAATCATCATTAACGGACCATCTCATATCGATCTTGAGGTGGGGAGTGTTCAAAAATTCTTTATTAATGAACAAACCTATAAACCAAAATATATTTCATCACACGTAGAAGGGCAACTTCAGCTTTGGGGACCTGCATTTTTATTTACTGATGAAGAGTCTAAAGAAATTTTTAAATTTATTACAGATGGCGAAGATTTCAAGTTTATTGGTCGAGTCGAAGTAGGGCATCAGTATGAAACTGACGTTTATAATTTCTTTTATGATTCTGAGAGCGAACCATTTAGAGAATGTATTAATAGACTTTTAGAGCCTGAAGATTTGGTGAAACTTGGGATTGAAGGGTAAGGGACCAGGATAATCATTATTATAAAACAATCAATAAAACATGGTTTATCTCATTGATTTAATTAGTTTATTTAGTATTCATTACGACAATACAGTGATCTAGAACATTATATGTTGAGAATTAAGGTATAAGCTGTGACAAATTGTCGCAGTTAGTTAAATAGATACCTTTAAATAATGCTTTTTAACATATTTTCATATCACACTTACCATTTATCAAAACTGTTTCTCAAACTCACTCTATTGTCATTTTGCGTTGTCTTGCCCGCTCACGCTCTTTTCGTAAGCCCTGCTAAAGATCCTTTACCGTTAATTAAAGAAATATTACCTACCCAAACAAAAATTTCAGATAAAAATGCTAAAAATGAGAATACTCCACATATTTAGACGGTTTAAAAATAAAGAAATACTAGGCTATGCGTTTGAAACAAACGATGTAGCAAAAATACCGGCTTATTCTGGAGAGCCGGTGAACATGCTAGTGGCTTTTGATACAAATGGCGTTTATTTAGGAGCTAAAGTTTTAAAGCATCATGAACCTATTATTTTAGGGGGATCCCAGAAAGTAAATTAAAAAGATGCAAGCTATCGACAACCTCTTTTCATACCATGAGTAGACTCTCCAGGACTATCCTTACGAACTATGACCACGCCCTCAGGACTTGGTTTTAGAGATATTTCATAAAATCAACAATTAACTTGGTTTTATGAAAATAAAACATGATGGAACACGTATATCTACTTGACCGGTGAATTCTAATGGGTGACCCTCGATCTTTTCACGGATAATATGAAGTCAAGTGATATTTTTCACTCAGTAACGCATTGTTTGGTCGTTTCTTTATGGTAAAACTGGGTAAAAAGAAAAACTATTTGTTCACAGTTACTAAATAGCTATTTGACAAGGTTTAGATAGGTGATTGGCCTGTGAATTAATTGAAATGGCTTCAGGTAATGAATTAAAGTCAATCCTTAGACTATACTAAAAGTACTGATATTTATTTTTAAGAGTAACCATTGATATTGATGAATCTTGATAAGGAAAGAAGAAGGAGCAATAGAAAACCAACGTGCTTTGACATTTTGTTATTTGACGAGAAAGGTCAAAGTGCTATTTTGAAAGCTGTAAACCAGAGTGAAAGCGGTTTATACGTTTTATCAAAAGAAACTCAACGACCAACATTAGGTTCTTTAGTCCAAGTTAGCTTAAATGAACTTGAGACTAACGAAGGGAGCAGTTTGTTAAATATGTTAGTTACCCGCATTGATTGCGACGGTTTAGGTTTGAAATATGTAGAATTTATAAATAATTGATTTGTAATAAGCCTGTTTCGAACAAATGCTTACAAATGAGGGTGTAATCCTAACTGTGTAAATACCCTCAAACCTAAGTACCTACATCCATGTAGGCACAGGTTTTTCGTTCCAGACAAAACCTAAGTACCTACATCCATGTAGGCACAGGTTTTTCGTTCCAGACAAAACCTAAGTACCTACATCCATGTAGGCAAACGCAGTCATAAGCGCATCTTTTTGACTGTAATCAAAGCTTCCTTTTTGGCGAGGATCGTCGATGGCGTTAAAATGAGTCCACATTGCTTGCCTAAGTGCCGTAAAATTTAAGTGTTTTTTTGTTTCAAGAAAGAATCGACTAAAATATAGGGGGGTCTATTTTGAATAGATCCTAGAATTCATAAAAAGTTCAATTTTATATTCAAATAATATTTTGAAGCTGTTTTAGTGCGAAAAATATGTAGGGTTTTTCATAACGCTGAAGAGCTGATAGACTGGGCTTCTTAATTTTAGCGTGAATTGCTGTATTAGCCTTATTGTATTTTTGAGATACTTTTTTCAATGTAACAATAATTTAAGAAAAATAATTTTCAGATGTACCGTTATTATTTAACTCTAGGTAAAAACCTTTCTTGCCCCAATCCGCTAAAACATAGCGCATAGGCTTTTTATTAGCTATTTTTAGATAGTGAGTGTTTTGTCTATGGGTATGACCATGAATTAATTGGTCGACGTTGTTTTCTTTTATAAAATTAATCACACTTTCTTGGTTAACATCCATAATCTCAGATGTTTTTTCTTTTTGAGCATCTTTGCTTTGCTCTCTTAATCCTGTAGCTATTTCAACTCGCTTTTCTTTTGGTAATGATAAAAATTCTTTTTGCCATGCTGGATTTCTTACCATGGTTCTAAACTGTTGATATTCTTTATCATCAGTACACAAACTATCGCCATGCATCAAAGCCACTTTCTTATCGTTATTAGTAAAAAAGAAAGGCTCAGATAAAATGGTGCCTCCCGTTTGTTTTTCAAACTCGTTACTGAGCAAAAAATCACGATTACCATGAATAAAATATAATTCACCTATATTATCGGAGTAGTTTTTAAATTGGCTAATGACTGATTGATAAAGATCGTTAGTTTGGTTTTTGGGATCTCTTGCTAAACCATCATCACTGGCCAAACAGTCATCACCAATCCAAACTTCAAATAAGTCACCTAATACATAAAGCTTTTTACTGTTTATAGCGATATCGCTCATGTATTTAGAGAACAAAGTCGTTAGATGTTCTCGCTCACAACTTAAATGAAGGTCGGATATGATGTGAATATTAGGCATAAATAAAGATCTTATTTAGTCTTCGATTGAAACTTTATTGATAATGACTGATTCTTTAGGTACGTCTTGCATTCCAGCAACAAAACCAGTGTCAACTTGTTTGATTTGATTAACAACGGCCATACCTTCAACAACTTCACCAAATACACAGTAACCCCAACCTTGTGTTGTCTCAGCACTAAAATCTAAGAAATCGTTATCTTTAGTATTGATAAAAAATTGAGCTGTTGCAGAATGAGGATCGCTTGTTCTTGCCATAGCAACTGTACCGGTTTTATTGGATAAACCATTATTTGATTCACACTTAATAGCCTCAGATACGGATTTTTGCTTCATGTCATTATCAAACCCTCCAGCTTGAACCATAAAATTTTCAATAACTCGATGAAATACAGTTCCTGCGTAGTGTCCGGATTCTGCATATTGAATAAAGTTTTTTACTGTATTCGGTGCTTTTTCTTCATTTAGTTGTATTTTGATGTCACCAAAATTGGTGTGTAAAGTAATCATATTTTTCCTTTTTGTTTGTCTCGTTCAATAATGGCGCGATTTTACATGAATTTTTAAATGGCTTCCTACCATTTGTTAATAAAAAGTTTCTTTTTATTAACATTTTGAATGTTGCACTACATAAGTGATACCTAATATAGTGATCCAGATCAACCAGTAATCCAAACCTTTAAGTTATTATAACGTCATTAAATTAATTAAGGAGAAGAACATGGGGCTTTAACAGAATTATTTTCAAGTCCGGAAGGTTTACTGAGCTTAGGCGTTATCGTTTTTATGCTTGGTATGGCCGTTTATTTTATTAGGATGTTCATTTCAAAAAATGAATAATGACGAATAAAGAGTAAGAGCTTCATTAAAGCTTCATTGCTCATTTATTTGTGCTTTGAAGTTCCAGATTGCCAGTTCCCAGTTAAAAGTCTAAGTACAAGTTCAAACTTACCTAACATTAGTTCATACCTTACATTCTATCCTCTATTTGCCTAATCTGATAATTATCTCAAAAGTGACCTTTTTACCTGTCAATTGCTTTAATAATTAAAAAGATGGGTGCGTCTTAGTTCAATGCTTTATATAATAATGCCTATAATGTAAAAGTATGAATAATAAATTGACGGGAATTAAGACGCGAATGTTAAAGATTTACGACACACTCACACAAAGTAAACGAGAATTTAAACCAATGGTTTCCGGTAAGGTGAGCATGTACGTGTGTGGTATCACCATTTACGATCATTGCCATCTTGGTCATGGTCGTACATTTATCTCCTTTGATGTGATCGCTCGTTATCTTCGTTTTAAAGGCTACGATCTAACTTATGTTAGAAATATAACTGACATTGATGACAAGATTATCGCGAGAGCGAATCAAAATGAAGAGTCCAGTAGATCTTTGGCGGAGCGTTTTACTAAAATCATGCATGATGATTTTGCTGCTTTAGGCATGTTACCGCCAGACGTTGAACCAAAGGCAACAGAATCGATAGACGAAATTATTACAATGATTGAAACATTAATAGAAAAAAACTTTGCTTATCAGGGGTCTGATGGTGATGTTTATTACAACGTTCCTTCTTGTAATGATTATGGAAAGTTAAGTAAGCAAAATATTGAGCAGTTACAAGCTGGTGAACGAGTTGAGGTTGCTACGGATAAGAAAAACAGCATGGATTTTGTACTTTGGAAAATGGCAAAACCCGGAGAACCTAAATGGTCATCTCCTTGGGGAGAAGGACGACCGGGATGGCATATAGAGTGTTCTGCAATGACCAAAAAAGTATTAGGTAATCAATTCGATATTCACGGTGGAGGTTCAGATCTTCAATTTCCACACCATGAAAATGAAATAGCACAATCTGAAGCGGCAAATGGCTGTTGTTTTGCCAATACTTGGATCCATACAGGTATGATGCAAGTGGATAAAGAAAAAATGTCTAAATCTTTAGGTAATTTTTTCACCATTCAAGACGTGCTAGCAAAATATCGTGCAGAAACCGTTCGTTATTTTTTATTGTCTAGCCATTACCGTAGCCAATTAAATTACTCAGAAGATAACTTAAACTCGGCGGACTCTGGTTTGAAGCGTTTTTATGTGGCATTAAATGATTTTGATTTAAGCAAATTACCTAAAATGGACAAATCTTCAGATTACGTTAAACGATTTGAGTCAGCAATGGATGATGATTTTAATACGCCTGAGGCTATCGCCGTTCTTTTTGATGTCGCTAAAGGGATTAACCGCAATAAGGAAGACAATACAGAAGAAGCAATTAAGTTAGCGTCCATATTAGTTGGTTTAGGTGAAATTATAGGAATCGTTCAACAAGAACCTCAGTCCTTTTTGACCCAAGCAGTTGGTGATGAAGAGCAAGATAGCGCTCAAATTGAATCACTTATTCTTGAGAGAAAACAGGCTCGTGAAGATAAAGACTGGGCTAAAGCGGATGAAATCAGAGACAAAATTGTAAAAATGAATATTATCCTAGAAGATAAGAATGGTAAAACGACTTGGCGTCGAGGCTAGTCTGAATATTTAATTCATTTGAGCATTTTATAATAGTAGATACTTATTCATTGAATATAGATTTCTAGTGATTACTAAAAGTATTTTTGATAGAATACTTTTCCGTCCTAGTGGTAAGTTTTGCAGACAATATCGACTAACAAATAGCACACTCGATATCCCTCACTTTCCGCTCCAAGTATCTAATTTATATAGATAATATTAACCATTTTATTGGCGATTTTGCATGACTAAGTTTATTTTTGTTACGGGCGGCGTAGTATCTTCTTTGGGAAAAGGGATTGCCGCAGGCTCTTTGGCGGCTCTTTTAGAATCTAGAGGTTTAAAAACTACCTTATTAAAGCTTGATCCTTATATCAATGTTGACCCTGGAACAATGAGTCCATTTCAACATGGTGAGGTTTTTGTTACTGAAGATGGTGCAGAAACTGATTTAGATTTAGGTCATTACGAACGATTCATTCGTACAAAAATGAGACAATCGAATAATTTCACTACGGGCAGAGTCTATGCTGATGTTATTAGAAAGGAACGTAAAGGCGAATATTTAGGTGCGACCGTTCAAGTCATTCCTCATATTACCGATGAGATAAAATCCAAAATAGTAGAAGGCGCTAAAGGCGCAGATATTGCGCTTGTTGAAATTGGTGGTACGGTTGGTGATATTGAGTCTTTACCGTTTTTAGAGGCTATAAGACAGTTAGCTTATGAATTAGGTCGTGAACATGCCTTGTTTATGCATTTAACATTATTGCCTTATATCGCCGTTGCTGGTGAATTAAAAACAAAACCAACTCAGCATTCAGTAAAAGAATTGAGATCGATAGGTATTCAACCAGACATCCTCATATGTCGTTCAGATAGGGATATTCCCGCTGCAGAAAAAGCAAAAATTGCATTATTTACCAATGTTGATGATAAAGCCGTTATTTCATTAAAAGATGTTAATAGCATATACAAAATTCCCGCCATCCTTAATGCACAAGGTTTAGAAAAACTGGTAACAGAAAGATTTAATTTGCCTAAACAAGATGTTGATTTAAAGGAATGGGAGCAAGTTCTTTATGCTGAAGCTAACCCAAATGGACAGGTCAATATTTCTATGGTTGGTAAATACATGGATCTTACGGAAGCCTATAAGTCGTTAATTGAATCGCTTAAACATGCTGGGTTGCAAAATCGTTTGACGGTTCAGATTGATTTTGTTGATGCTCAAGATATTGAACAAAAAGGTGTTGGTCTGCTAGATAACGCTCATGCCATATTAGTTCCTGGAGGGTTTGGTGAACGTGGAGTAGAAGGGAAAATTAAAGCGGTTGAATATGCACGTACTAATAACGTTCCATTTTTAGGAATATGCTTAGGTATGCAAGTTGCGGTTATTGAATTTGCTAGAAATTGTGTAGGATTAACTGATGCTCATAGTAGTGAGTTTTCGCAGCAAAGTCAAAATCCGGTTGTAGGATTAATCACAGAATGGGTCGATAAAGACGGTAAAGTAGAACAGCGAAATAAAGATTCTGATTTGGGTGGAACGATGCGTTTAGGTGCGCAGCCTGCTTACTTAAATAAAAACTCTAAATTAAGTAAAATATATGCCAGTAAAGAAATTAATGAGCGACATAGACACCGATATGAGGTAAATGAAAATTATGTTGAGCGAATGGAGAAGAAAGGATTAACTATTTCTGGACGTTCTAGTTTAAATAATCTAGTAGAAACAATAGAGATAGCTAAGCATCCTTGGTTTATTGGTGTTCAATTTCATCCAGAATTTACTTCAACACCAAGAGACGGACATCCGTTATTTACGTCATTTATTGCAGCAGCAAAAATATTTAAGACTAAAGAAGAGGAATAAAAATGGAAATTTGTGGTTTTAAAGTTGGCATTGACCAACCTTTCTTTTTAATTGCGGGTCCTTGTGTGATAGAAAGTGAAGAACTCGCAATGGAAACGGCTGGTTACTTAAAAGAAGTGACAGCAAAACTAAATATTAATTTTGTCTACAAGTCATCTTTTGATAAAGCTAATCGTTCTTCTCATGCAAGTTTTAGAGGACCAGGTTTAGATAAAGGTTTACAGATTTTAGAGAAAGTTAAAAATCAAATTGGTGTTCCAGTATTAACTGACGTGCACGAAGATACACCATTTGATGAAGTTGCCAGTGTTGTCAATGTTATGCAAACTCCTGCATTTTTATGTCGCCAGACCAATTTCATTCAAAATGTTTGTAAGCCAGGTATTCCTGTCAATATTAAAAAAGGACAGTTCTTAGCTCCTTGGGATATGACTCATGTTGTCAATAAAGCGAGAGCAACTGGAAATGAAAATATTATGGTTTGTGAACGAGGCGCCTCTTTTGGTTATAATAATTTAGTCTCCGATATGCGTAGTTTGGCTGTAATGAGAGAAACTCAAGCGCCAGTTGTCTTTGATGCGACTCATTCCGTCCAATTGCCTGGTGGTCAAGGAAGTACTTCTGGCGGGCAACGTGAGCATGTCCCTGTTTTAGCAAGAGCTGCGATTGCTGCAGGTATTTCTGGATTGTTTATGGAAACACACCCTAATCCAGCTGAAGCAAAAAGTGATGGTCCAAACTCTTGGCCAATGAATGATATAGAATTACTTTTGACTAGTTTAATGGAAATTGATCAAGTGGTTAAAAGTAGACCGTTTGCAGAAATGAATTTATAATTTTAGATTTAGAAATAAAGAGATTTAACCGCCGCTTTATATAGTGAAAAATTTGAGATATTAATAAAGGTTCAGTTTATGAGTAAAATTAAAAATATTACTGGTAGAGAAATTTTAGATTCAAGAGGCAACCCAACCGTTGAAGCTGAAGTGACTTTGGAGAATGGGATTATTGGCCTAGCTTGTTCGCCATCTGGCGCTTCAACAGGTTCTCGAGAAGCTTTAGAGCTTAGGGATCACGATGACTCTCGTTATATGGGAAAAGGCGTTTTAAAAGCGGTAAAAAATATTAATGAAATTATTCGACCAAAATTAATCGGTAGTGACATTAACCAACAAACAAAGATTGACCAAATCATGCTTGATTTAGATGGAACCGAAAATAAAGAAGTGCTAGGTGCTAACTCAATTCTGGCTGTTTCTTTAGCGGCGATTAATGCTGCCGCACAAGAAAACAAAGTACCACTATTTAGACAAATGGGTGATGGTGTTAAATTGCCAGTGCCAATGATGAATATAATCAACGGTGGTGCACATGCGGATAACAATGTTGATATTCAAGAATTTATGATTTTACCTGTCGGCGCGCCAAGTTTTGCGGAAGCATTGCGATATGGAACAGAAATATTTCATGCTCTAAAATCGGTATTACAAGCAAAAGGACTTAGTACCTCAGTGGGCGATGAAGGTGGTTTTGCGCCTAATCTTGGATCTAATGAAGAAGCGGTTCAAGCGATTGTCGAAGCGGTCGATAAAGCAGGATATAAATTAGGTGAAGATATTTTTATCGGCCTTGATGTAGCGAGTTCTGAATTTTATAAAGATGGTAAATATGAACTTGCAGGAGAAGGTAAATCTCTAACTTCAGAAGAATTTGCTTGTTACTTAGAAGATTGGGTAAATAGATATCCAATTATTTCAATTGAAGACGGCATGGACGAGGGAGATTGGGACGGTTGGAAAATTCTAACGGAAAAATTAGGAGAGCGTGTTCAGTTAGTTGGAGATGATTTGTTTGTGACTAATACTAAAATATTAGCTGAAGGGATCGAGAAAAAAGTCGCAAATTCTATATTAATTAAAGTCAATCAAATTGGAACTTTAACTGAAACAATGGCGGCTATTGATATGGCTCATGATGCTGGCTATACAGTAGTGGTTTCACATAGAAGTGGTGAGACAGAAGATACTACGATTGCACATTTAGCGGTCGCATCTAACGCAGGGCAAATTAAAACAGGATCGTTATGTCGCAGTGACCGAGTTGCTAAATATAATGAACTGTTAAGAATTGAAGAAAAGTTGGGTGATAAAGCAATTTATCCTGGAAAAGATGCTTTTAACTGTTTTAATTGATTGTTTATATACTTATATAAATGGTACGTAAAACATTAACAGCTGTTTTAATTTTGTTAATCATTTGGTTACAGTATCAAGTTTGGTATGGTAAACAAGGGCAACGGAATAATGTTCAGAATAATTATGAACAAAAAAACATTACCCTTTTACAAATAGAAATTGCAGAACAAATAAAACAGAATAAACAACTTGTTTCACAGAATAAAAAGTTAAAAAAAGAAATCTGGATGTTGAGAAATAAACCGGAGATTTTAGAAGAAAAAGCAAGAGAACAATTAGGCTTGATAAAGGAAGGTGAAATATTTTATAGAATCATTCCAAAAGAGCAGTGATTTATAGTTCTGTTAAGTATTTTGTTAAAAGTTTGCCAAAAATTATAGGGTGAGTTTCAGGGAGGTAAGAGTATGCCATATAGTGAAATAGATAATATATCAGGTTGTGTCGCGATTGTTCCCGCAGCAGGTGTTGGGCGACGATTTTTTAGTGATATACCCAAGCAATACTCTATAATACCGCCGTTTAAACTAGGTGAGCGTTCGAGTAAAAAATGTGTTTTGGATTTCACGCTTAGTTTATTACTTGAGTCTGATCAAATAGATAAAGTTATTTTGGTAGTATCAAATAAAGACCAATATTATTCAAATCTCAAAGAGATAGAACACAAAAAATTAGTGATTGTTGATGGCGGAGTTGAACGCATCAATTCAGTACATAATGCTTTGAAGTATTTATTTGATATAGGGATAAATGCCAATGTGCCAGTTTTAGTCCATGATGCTGTCAGACCATGCTTGTCTAAACACGATCTTAATTTACTGATTAAAAAATACAATGAATTAAATGCTCCATGTTTTTTGTCCTCTAAGGTGTCAGATTCTATTAAGCGTGTTGATGAGTCAGGACAAGTTATTGAAAATGTTGAGCGAGATGATTTAGTTAGAGCGTTAACACCTCAAATAGCAAAGTTTAAAGATCTTAATAAAGCGATTTCGACGGTTATACAAAATGATGTTTTGGTAACCGATGAAATTGCTGCATTAATTAATTGTGATTACAGTGCAAATGCAGTTCCATCAAATGGTTCTAATATTAAAATCACTTATGCTGAAGATCTAGAATTAGCTAGTGAGATTTTATCGCGAGCAAACAAAAGTTAAGATAAAGAATACGTGAGGTTTTTCATTTGATTAGAATCGGTCATGGTTATGACGTACATGCTTTCGGCGGAGATAAACCTTTAATACTAGGTGGTCTAGTTTTTAAAGACCATCAGGGCCTAATTGCTCATTCTGATGGTGATGTATTACTTCATTCCATATGTGATTCATTGTTAGGTGCTGCTTCATTGAGAGATATAGGTTATCACTTTCCAGATACTGATAAACAATATGCCAATGCAAATAGTTTGGCTTTATTGAGTCAAGTACTTCTATTACTGCAAACTAAGAATTATAAAATTAATAATTTGGATATTACTGTCATCGCTCAAACTCCAATAATGTCTGATCATATCGAAAATATTACAGATAACATTTGCAGAACTCTATCTATTAACATTGAACAATGTAATGTTAAAGCAACTACAACTGAACATTTAGGTTATATAGGGCGCAAGGAAGGGATCGCAGTACATTGTGTGTGTTTAATCGAATGTTAAATACAGAGAATGATTTATCTATCTTATCTATAGACACTGACACTTATTCTGACATTAATGATATAAAATTTTCAGCTAAAAATCTCCCATTCGCACATAATCAACAAACACCCTCCTGCAAAGGCAATCTGCGATATAGGAATTCTGATTTTGAAGTTCTGGAAATTTTGTCTTTTGAGCCTTGTGGGTTTGGAGAACATTTGTTTTTACAAATAGAAAAGCAAAGTAGTAATACTGATTGGGTTATTCGTCAGTTAATAAAAAAATCTGGGCTAACTCGAAAAGATATTGGCTACGCAGGAAAGAAAGATCGTCATAGTATATCTCGCCAGTGGTTTAGTTTGCATCTCCCCGGAAAGACGGAGTTAATAGATACCAAAGAGTATATCGATCAGTTAAATGGCGATGGCTATCAAGTCGTCAATCATATTAGGCATAATAAAAAACTTCGTATTGGTAGTATTCTAAGAAATGACTTTAAGATTGTTTTAAGAGAACTCTCTGAAAATATTGAAACATCAAAGGTTGAAAAAATAAGACGTTTTGGGTTCCCTAACTATTTTGGTTATCAGCGCTTCGGTCATGATTACAATAATTTAAATCTAGCAAATGAACTACTAACCGGCGGAATGAAAATAAATAACCGTAATAAAAGAGGCTTGGTTTTATCAAGTGCACGTTCTTATTTATTTAACTTGCAGCTAGCCAGCCGAGTAAGAGAAAATAATTGGAATAGCGAGTTAGACGGTGATTGTTTTATGTTAAATCAAAGTCGTTCATATTTTTTTAACAAAGACTCTAATGATTCTAAAAAATTTAAAAATGAAAAAAATTTAAAAGAACAAAAAAAAAATATAGATGAACATGTTACGATTGAAAAAAGACTTGAAGGTGGCGATATACATATTTGTGGCTGGCTTCCAGGCAAACAATTGTCAGAATCTACATTACAATCAAAAGAGTTAGAAGATAAAGCGAACAATAAAATGAGTGGTTGGATTGATGGTTTATATAAGCTAGGTATTGATTCAAGTAGACGTTCTTATCGAACAATTGCTGTTGATTTAAAATGCGTGCAAACTGAAAATATTGCGACTATTTCTTTCAGTTTACCTTCCGGTAGTTATGCAACTGTTTTGCTTAGGGAGTTAGTTGATTTCAAAGATTTGAGTTTAGAGCGAGATATAACTAATTAGATTAATTGTTAATAATTTAAAGTTTGAATTTGAGAAAATAAACTTAAGAAGATAAAAATAATGAGAATATTAATAAGTAACGATGATGGAATTGAAGCGCCGGGAATACAAGCACTGTTTGATGAGTTGATAAAAGATGATGACTTAACTTTAGTTGCACCGGATAGGAATCGAAGCGCTACCAGTGCTGCCTTAACTTTGGATATTCCTTTACGTGTTACAAAAAGAAGCGCTAATCAATTTTCTGTTAATGGTACACCTTGTGATTGTGTCCATTTAGGCACTCATCGGATTATGGAACAACCTCCGGAAATGGTTATTGCAGGTATTAATAGAGGAGCAAATTTAGGTGATGATGTTTTATATTCTGGTACAGTGGCCGCGGCAATGGAAGGACGATCATTAGGTTATACCTCTGTGGCTATTTCGCTTGCTAGTCACGAATGCAAAAATTACAAAACGGCTGCAAAAGTCATGCGAAGCTTAAAAAATAAAATAGCTAAAAATCAACCACCAAAAAATATTATACTCAATGTTAATATACCAGATTTACCCTTTGATGAAATTAAAGGGATTCGTATCACTCGGCTTGGTAGTCGTCATAGAAAAGATACAGTCATCGCGTGTGATGACCCTCGAGGTAATAAGATTTTTTGGTTTGGAGCACCAAGCGAGCCAGAAGATACTGGTGATATGACAGATTTTAAAGCAATTAAAGAAGGTTACGTATCAGTAACGCCTCTAACAATAGATTTAACCCACTATGATAGTTTAAAACCGCTCAGTGAATGGATGCTAGAAGAGTAGGATTTATTTAGGTAAGTTAAAAATAATCGCTAGAATTATATTAGCATTAAACTAAAAGAATAAAATAATGAATCATAAAAATTTTGCAGGGATCGGAATGACTTCTCAGCGCACTCGCACACGTTTGGTGAATCGACTGAGAGAAAAAGGTATTAAAGAAGAGTCAGTTTTAGAAACAATTGAATCAACACCTCGCCATTTGTTTTTAGACGAGGCAATGGCTCATCGAGCTTATGATGATACAGCATTGCCTATTGGCCTAGGGCAAACTATTTCTCAGCCCTATATTGTCGCACGCATGACTGAGTTATTAATTGAGAGTGGAATCATGGGGAGTATTTTAGAAATTGGAACAGGATGCGGTTATCAAACCAGCATTTTATCTCAAGTCTCTTTTCAGGTTTATACGATTGAACGCTTGAAACAGCTTCAAGATAAAGCGATTGAGCGATTTAAATATCTAGAGTTAAATAATATTACTTATAAACATGGCGATGGTTTTTTAGGTTGGAAAGAACACGCTCCTTTTGACGCAATAATTGTGACGGCTTCACCAAATAATATTCCAGAGAAACTAGTTGAACAACTAGCGGTAGGTGGTCGAATGTTAATTCCATTGACTGTTGATACTGGCGAGCAAGAACTGGTTTTACTTGAAAAAACTGAAGACGGCATGGATCAAATGATGATTGAGAAAGTTAACTTTGTGCCATTACTAGAAGGTACGGTCACATGAAAATATTTACAAAAATATATGAAATCTGTTTAAAGTGGGCAAAGCATAAACATGCTGAATATTATCTAGGCGTTATTAGTTTTTTTGAATCGGTGATATTTCCAATCCCTGTGGATGTCATGTTGGCTCCAATGTGTTTGGCTCGGTTAGATAGAGTATGGCGTTATGCTTTCATTGCGACTGTTACCAGTGTCTTAGGTGGGTTGTTTGGTTATTTATTAGGATATTATGCTTTTGAGAGCTTTATTGAACCATTGTTATCTAATTGGGGATTAACACAACGATATGAAATGGCCGCTAATTGGTTTGTCGATTACGGCGTATGGATTGTTTTTGTGGCTGGTTTTGCTCCAATTCCCTATAAGTTTTTAACCATTAGTGCTGGCGCTCTTGTGATGCCAATAATACCATTTATGATCGCATCCATCATTGGACGGGCTGGTCGATTTTATCTGGTCGCCTACCTAATTCGTCTTGGCGGTGAAAAAATGGAGCAAAAACTTCATAAAATCATAGATTATATTGGTTGGGGTGTAGTAATAGTTGCTATTTTAGGTTACTTATTGTACAAATACAACTAGATGTAAAAATATTAAACTGATTTAAAACATAGAGTTAGATTTAATAGTTAATAAAGCTTATTAACGATCAACGCTAAGTAACATTTTTATATTTATTATGATTTAAATGGGCTTATTTTTAGCAATAATTGAAGGCTCAGTATAATAAAAATGATCAAGATGGCTAAAAATCAAGCTTATAATAAGATAGTTTTCTTACTAGTTGTCAGTAGCTTAGCCGCTTGTACAAATCACTCACCTGCACCGGTTGACGATCTTCGTTATTCTCAAAAAAGCAAAACTAAACGATTACCGCACCTTAACACCAATCATCTAGAAGAAAAAAGGAATATTAATCACCATAAAGTTCTGCCCGGTGAAACATTATTTGCAATCGCATGGCGTCATTCTTTAGATTATCATTCTGTTGCTGAGCTAAATGACCTCAATGCTTTTCTTATTTATCCGGGACAAAATCTAGTATTGCGTAAAAAAGAACAAAGCTCACTGTTTAGTGCTTCATCACTTGTTGCCGCCATCAATAAAGATTTTCTTCAAAAATCAGAAAAACAGATTGTCACAAATCATAACCTTAAGCGAACCAAACAAGCTAAATCAAATAATACAATTAAAAGCCGAGCTGTTAATAAAGAAAAATCACCATCTCATTTAACGTCACAGAATCAATATCGTAAAGCGTTTGCAACAAGAAGTTCTAATAATCAAATAGAAAACTGGATATGGCCGGTGAACGGAAAAGTTGTTCAAGGTTTTTCAAGCAGGCAAAATCAAAATAAAGGCTTAGATATTAAAGGTGTGAAAGGCTCAGCAGTTAGGGCTGCAGCACCGGGAAAAGTTGTATATAGCGGGAATGGCTTAAAAGGTTATGGTCAACTGGTGATTATAAAGCACAATGATAGTTACCTAAGTGCTTACGCTCATAACAATAAAATACATGTTATAGAAAATGAAGTGGTTAAAGCGGGACAACGAATTGCAGATTTAGGCAAAAGTGGTTCAAATATTTTTAAATTACATTTTGAAATACGTTATAAAGGTAAGCCCGTTAACCCTTTGAATTATTTACCAAAAGCTAGTTAAGCCTGTATTTTAAGGGTGTGTGGCGGTATTTTTTATAAAAACCAATGGTTACATAAAATAGTTATAAATATTTTTTTTAAAAACCTAAAGTTATATCGAATTTGGACGATAAGCTTAGTAACATCTTAAAAAGTTAAAATAAGTATAAATAATTTAAATAGGGATTGCTGAGAGTTGTATATCAGCGGTTTCGTTATCTTGATTTTGATTGTCTGTTTCCAACAAACATATTAATTGAAATCTCACCGCAGAGAGAAACGAAATGACAAAAACTAATGCAGTAAGAAAAGAAGAATCAAACCTTTCAACAGCGGATTCAACGGACGGTGGAATAACATCCATAGCGTTGCAAGACGAACCAAAATTATCGGACTTAAAAAAAATATCTAAACAAGAGATCAAAACGCCGGTAAAACGAGCGCGAGATAAAAATTTCGACGCGACTCAAATGTACCTCGGGGAGATAGGTGCATCTCCACTACTTAGTGCGGAAGAAGAAGTTTATTTTACAAGAAAAGCACGTAAAGGTTGTGAAAAATCTAGAGCGAGGATGATAGAAAGTAACCTCAGATTAGTGGTTAAGATTGCAAGACGTTATTCTAATCGAGGAATGGCACTTCTAGATTTAATAGAAGAAGGTAACTTAGGACTAATTAGAGCCGTCGAAAAATTTGATCCTGAACGCGGTTTTAGATTCTCCACTTATGCTACTTGGTGGATTCGACAGACCGTTGAGCGTGGAATTATGAATCAAACCAGAACCATCCGTTTGCCGATTCATGTAGTTAAAGAGTTAAATGTCTATTTAAGAGCTTCGAGAGAATTAGCACAAAAGTTAGATCATGAACCAACTGCAGAAGATATAGCATTTAAACTTGATAAGCCGGTAGAAGCTGTTACAAGAATGCTGGGTTTGAACGAACGCGTTACATCTGTCGACTGTCCCGCTGGTAAAGATAGCGAGAAACCACTATTAGATACCATTGCTGATGATAGGGAGTGCGGGCCATCTAACAAGCTTCAAGAAGATGATTTGAAACAAAGTATTGAGTATTGGCTTGACCAGCTTGGTGAAAAGCAAAAAGAAGTATTAGCAAGACGTTTTGGTTTGTTAAGTTATGAAGCTGCTACTTTAGAAGATGTAGGTCATGAAATAGGATTAACTAGAGAAAGAGTCAGACAGATCCAAGTAGAAGCATTAAGACGCTTAAGATTTATGTTAGAGCGGCAGGGGTTGTCTTTAGCGAGTATTTTTAATACTTAAAGTGAGTTCCAGAATTAAAAGAGCCCGTTTATACACGGGCTTTTTTTGTGAAAAAAAATTAGGATTAAAATCAAAATTAAAACAAACACAAATAATTTTACTAGACTAATTAATACCTTCCATTAGTTTTATTTATCGGATGCTTAAAAAAATATCAACTACAGAGTTATGTGTGGGCATGTACGTAGAAAAACTCAATGTCAGTTGGGTTAACCACCCATTTTGGAAATCTTCTTTCAAGATTGAATCCTTAAAAGACCTACAAAAGATAAAAACATCTAAAGTTATTTTTGCTTGGATTGACGATAGTAAAGGTGTTGATATCCCGCTAAAAAAAATTAGCGACACTCCTGCTTCAATGAGACCAATAGTCAATAAAAAAGTCAAAAAAAAAATTAATTCTACTCTAGTTGAAGAGATGGAAACCGCCAAATTGGTCCTTAAACAGGCTAAAAGTGCAACTCAGTTAATGTTTAAAGAGATACGTATGGGGAGAAGTATTGATATTAAAGATGTCGCTCCTCTTGTTGATGAAATTTATGAATCGGTATCTAGAAACTCCTCTGCTTTATTATGCCTCACACAAATTAAAAATAAGGACAATTATACTTATATGCATTCTGTTGCCGTTTGCGCATTGATGATATCGCTAGGTAAACAGATTAATTATCAAGGGGATTTTCATCAACTGGGTCTTGCGGGCTTGCTTCATGATGTTGGTAAAATGGCTATCCCTGAAGATGTATTAAACAAGGAAGGTAAACTTTCGGAAGATGAGTTTAATATTGTTAAAAACCACCCGAGAGGCGGATTTGAACTTTTAAAAGAGTCTGATGAAGATATTTGCGATATTGCACTTGATGTTTGCCTTCATCACCATGAACGAATAGATGGTAAAGGTTATCCTGATGGATTGATTGCTGAGGAGATATCACTAGAGGCTAAAATGGGTGCAATTTGTGATGTTTATGATGCGATCACTTCAGATCGCTGTTATAAAAAAGGCTGGGATCCTGCAGAGTCTTTAAAGAAAATGGCATCCTGGAAAAAAGGACATTTTGATGATAGCTTATTTAGAGCTTTTGTAAAAACTGTAGGCATCTATCCTTCGGGCACTTTACTTAAACTAAGATCTTCGCGTTTAGCCGTTGTAACTGAACAATCTGATAAAAGCTTACTTGCACCTAAAATAAAAATTTTTTATTCCAGTACAAGTAAGTCTGTTATCCCTCTTAAAATCGTCGACTTAAATTCCTCTGGTGAAATGATTGAGGGAATTGAACGCCCAAGAGATTGGGGATTTACTAGGCAATTCATTATTGATCTGATTTCAACCTAGTTTAGTTTAAGCTAGCATCGTTCACTAACTGCGCCTTTATCAACGCCCTCATAAGCTTTGATTCTTATATGATTATTAGGGAGTTCCTTTTTCAAATAATCTGCCAAATAAGACGCAATTAATTCAACCGTTGTATCTGTTTCGATTAAATGGCAACAGGATTTTTGTATGGTTAATTGAAATAGTCCTTGATTAGCATGATATTCAAAGACCCAATAGCCAATACCATTAATACTAATATCTTCCTTAATGTCCTCTTCAGTGGCTAAATAAACATCCTTCCATAATTGTGCAATATGCATGGACCACTCGTCTGAATAATTTGAATCAACAAATACTTCTATTTTTGAGCGATGCCCATGAGCTATTCTTTGGCAATCACCAAAGTGCTTTTTTAGACCATGAGCATAATGAAAAAATGGAGTTTTGATAACTTCACTGCGTAAACCTATCTGAGTTTTACTGACGTTATTTGGCAGTATTTTGGATATTTCTATTCTTATTAGTTCGGCGATTGAGTTTTTGCTTATTTCCGAAGCATTAATTAAGCAAACGGCTTGATTTGGACTAGTATGTCTAAAGATTCGTGCATCTTTAGTTATTAACTCAAGCTCTAATTGTTGGGGGCTATTAGAGATCTTGACGTATTCGCTTTTTGTTGCAACTAATAATTTATGATCAACTAAACTATCTACACAAGATTTTATACGTTTTTTCACGTAGGAGAAGTCAAACAGCATACCTTCTTCATTCAATTCTCCGAAAAGTTCGACATCCAAAATCAGACTCTCACCCACAATGCCTCTAATCGGGCAAAAGTACGCAAAATCAATGACGCTTAAGTTATTTACAAACAGTACAGGCATTTAGTTTTCAATTCTTTTTAGTTTTGTTCAAATAAACTCGAATTTTAACACATTTGTTTGATAAAATTACAAAATAACAATTTGATTCTAATATTCAAAACTAATTAATGGAGTTCTAATAATGGAAAAGAAATTTCAAATTTACGGTATGGGAAATGCGCTAGTTGATTTCGAAATTGAAACAACGCCGGATCAACTCAAAAATTTAGGTATTACTAAAGGTGTAATGACGCTAATTGACGAGGAGCTACAAGATAAGCTCTATACAGTTTTGGGGAAAGATGCTCATACTAGAGCATGTGGTGGCTCAGCAGCGAACACAATAATTGGCGCACAGTCTTTAGGATCCGTTTGTTTTTATTCCTGTAAAGTCGCAGAAGATGAAACTGGACATTTTTATAAACAAGATCTGCTTGCTTGTGGGGTTGAAAGTAATTTAAGTTATCAAGCTTTACAACCCGGTAAATCAGGCAAGTGTTTGGTAATGATTACTGATGATGCTGATCGGACAATGAACACTTTTTTAGGTATCACTGGAGATATAGACTACTCACAGATTAATGAAGCCGCATTGGCGAAGTCAATGTATCTATATATTGAGGGCTATTTAGCCGGATCTCCGATAGCCTTAACGGCTGCGGTACAATGCATGAATTTCGCTAAGAAAAATAACGTTAAGACAGCTTTCTCTCTTTCAGACCCTAATATTGTTAATTTTTGCGGTGAAGGGCTAGCAGAAATAATAGGGACAGGTGTTGATCTTCTTTTTTGTAATGAAGATGAAGCAAAAGCATACTCAAAACAAGATAACTTGCAGGATGCTATTTCAATACTGAGCAAATTGACAGAAACACTTGTAGTCACTTTGGGAAGCGAAGGTTCAGTAGTCATTAATAATGGTCAACAAATAAAAGTTGATGGACATAATGTCAAAGCAGTTGATACTAATGGTGCAGGTGATCTTTTCGCAGGAGCCTTTTTACATGCATTAGCGAATGGTGCGACATTGAAAAGTGCTGGTAATTTGGCGAGTTTTGCATCGGCACAACTTGTTACTCAATTTGGGCCAAGACTTTCGCGGGAAAATCTTGTTGTAGTAAAAGAATTTGTGAATACGAATAAAATATAGAGGTAATTGTAATGCTTAAAAGTTTATGGGTGATGCGTCACGGCTTGGCAGAATCTCGTTTTGAGAGTGACTTCACTCGCCCGTTATCTTTGATAGGTGCAGAGCAGGCAAGCAATGTTGCAAATCAAATTAAACAAGATGGCGTATTACAACCGTTAAATATGTTAGTTAGCCCATTTGCGAGAACACAATCAACGGCAGAAATAGTCCATTCAACATTATCAATGAAGCAGGCTTTTCAAACAGAAGGAATGTTAGTTCACTCAGCCGATCATCGAATACTTGGCGAATATTTAATGAATGTAAATTTTGAATATTTGATTTTAATAAGCCACATGCCAATCGTTGCGTACTTATGTCATTATCTTTGCAGTAATATAAAAATAAATGGATTTGAAACGGCTCAAGCGGTACGTTTAAATTTTAGTCTAAATCAATCAGAAAATAAAATGTTAGTAACACACGCTAAAACCTATTTAGTAAAATAAACTGAATTCATATAATAATAAAAATAATTTAGGAAAATAAAAACACAATGAATTTACAAAATAATAATGAAAAAATAAATGAAGAAAAAAGAATTGATAAAAAAAGTGTGGGGTCAATAAGAATTGTTTGGATCGCATTTTTGACCGGTTTATACACCTTTGTTAGTAGCATGAAGATAATTCTTGCCTCATTATTTTTTAAAAATAATCGGAAGCATATCGATAAATATATGTTGCAGTGGGCTAATAATATTTTAGGCTCTATTCAACTTTCTCTTCGAGTGATTGGGCAGGAGAATTTAAACGTTAAAAAGGATACACCTGTTATCGTCATGTGCAACCATAGTAGTTTGTATGATATTCCAGTGGCGATTCAAGCTTTGAATACAAGCTTTCGATTTGTCGCTAAAAAGGAAATGTTTAAAATACCGGTTTTAGGCACAGCAATAAAACACGCTGAATTTATTTCGATTGATCGCAAAAACCACGAACAAGCACTTAAAGATCTCGTAAAAGCAAAAGAAAAAATGTTGGATGGAATTACCTTATGGGTGGCACCTGAAGGTACGCGATCTAAGGATGGTAAAATTTCAAAATTCAAAAAAGGCGGTTTTCATATAGCATTAGATACCAATGCGACGATCATTCCAATTGTAATAAAAGACATTCATAAAGTGCAAGCCGGTGATCAGATGAAGATCAGTGTCGGACAAACGATTGACGTAGAAATTTGTAAACCAATCGACAGCAAAAATTATACCCATGAAAAACGCAAGCAACTGATTGATGATGTTAGAAGTACTATGATGAAAGCACTTGAACAGTACATTTAATTAGAGCAATTAGTCAAGACACTAAATAAAAGTAGATATTTATGAATGATAAACAGTTTTTTATAACTAAAACAATTTTGACAGAAGCGCAAAATGATCTGAGCTCTATTTTTGATTTTATTCGCTGGGCATTTACTTGTTTTGAAAATGCTAAATTATTTTATGGGCATGGCACAGATAACGCTTATGATGAAGCAACGTCACTAATATTTGACAGTTTAAATTTACCAAGTGACACACCAGAAAATTTATTAAATGCAAAACTGATTGCTTCAGAAAAAAAAATATTGTGCGAGCGAATAGCAAAGCGCATTAATGAAAAGACACCCGTTGCTTATTTAACTAATAAAGCCTTCTTTTGTGGTAGCGAATATTTTGTTGATGAACGTGTTTTAATTCCTCGCTCACCAATTGGTGAATTAATTGAAAATCATTTTGAACCTTGGGTTGAATATCAACAGGTGCAAAACATATTAGATTTATGCACTGGTAGTGGCTGTATTGCAATTGCCTGCGCACAATATTTTCCTGATGCAATTGTTGATGCAGGGGATATTTCTAGTGATTGTATTGATGTTGCTGAAATCAACAGAGAACGATTAGAGGTTGATAATGCAGCATTTTATCAATCTGACTTATTTCAAAACATACCTAAGAAGAAATACGATATTATTGTTTCAAACCCTCCTTATGTAGACGAAGAAGATTTTGATCAGATTCCCGAAGAGTTTTTAGCTGAACCGAAGTTAGGTTTAACTTCAGGTAAGGATGGACTTTTATTAACTAAAGAAATTTTAAAACAAGCATCAGAATATTTGAATGATGATGGAATATTGATTGTTGAAGTTGGAAATAGTGCGCAATCGTTAGAAGAGCAATTTCCAAATATCCCTTTTACTTGGTTAGAATTTGAAAGGGGAGGTTTGGGTGTGTTTTTGTTAACCAAAGAGCAGTTGCTCTTTGGTTAAAGCCGGTAAGTGCAATTTAATTTAATTCGTATACCCGTATTTGATTTGGTTCACTTACAAAAACTAATTCACCATTTGGACCAATGGTTACACCTTCAAATTGACCGGCTCCGGATACGACTAATTCAGAAATGATTGCGCCGGTTTCAGGGTTAACTTGCAATACATTAACACCCGTTTTATTCCGTTCACTTAAGAATATTAAATGATTAGTTCGAGGATCATAAACAAGACCTGCTAGATCTCGCAACCTATCGCCAAACACATCATCAGCGTTCCATGGTTCGGTTACTTCGATTCCATTATCTTCGTAAGATAATGTGACCAATGGATCAGGATTTGGCATATCAAATTGAAAGATTTTTTTACTGGTAGAGGAGTTTGCTCCCGTATTATCGCCTTCTTGAACAGTGTACACTCGAACTAATTGAGAGCCCGTAGATTTTCTTGTCGCAACTCCTTCTAAACCTTTATTACCTGTTGGTTGTTGAGCTACTCTGTACCTTTGGGCAACATTTTCACTTCCATTAACAGAGGTCGAAAACTCATCTATTGAGACTTTATAAGCGAAGTTGTTCTCTGAAACTATTAATACATCATTTCCTTCAACCCAACTTAGTCCTTCGGTATCTGTTGCGATGCTAGAAATACTAATTTGTCCCATAAATCCAAAAGCTGAGTTATATCGATAAATCGTTGCGGTACCATTTTGAACGACCAAATATTGCTCTATACCTGGATGCCATGTGATACCTGAAGCATCGCTACTAACGCCACTAAGGTTTATAACACTACCAGACGCTGAATAATTTTCTATCAATACGCTAGTTTGCCCGGCAGCTACAAATGTTGCGGTTACAGAGCGCGCAACCGATAATGTAACAACACAAGAACCATTACTCACACAATCTCCAGACCAGCTATCTAAAATAAAACCGCTATCAGGAGAAGTTGTTAGTGTAACAACAGTGTCGTCATCATAATCTTCAGAGCAGTCACTTTCACAATCTATGCCAACTGGATCTGAAGTAACACTACCAGAACCTACAACGGTTACCGATAAAGTATTTTGTATAGAACCGGAATCTGCTATAAAAGTCGCCGTAACTGATCGATCCATACTCATATCAAAATCGCATGCACCAGTGCCAGTACATGCACCTGACCATCCATCGAATGTAAAACCAACTTCCGAAGTTGCGATTAAGCTAACTTGTTCAGTCGATTCATAAGTTTCAGTACAGTCAGTTCCACAATCTATCCCTGCAATCGTTGAAGTAACACTTCCTGAACCTGTTACAGTAACCGTTAAGTCGTTTTCGGTAGGAGTGGTATCAACTATAAATTCTGCAGTCACCGTACGAGGAGAACTCATATTAAATGCACATTCTCCCATTCCGGAACAGTCACCAGACCAACCATTAAACGAAGAACCCGCTTGTGCGGTTTGTTGTAATGTTACGCTTGTACTATCAACAAATGACTCTGAGCAGTCGCTACCGCAGCTAATACCTGTTGGTGTTGAGGTAACTTGCCCAGCTCCTGCTCCTGTCAGAGTTACGTTTAAATCATTATTTTGATTTACTGGAGGAGGGGGAGGTGTAACCATTGGTGTGCTTCCACCACCACCACAAGCTGAGACCAATATTAATAAACCTAACGAAAATAAGTGGCGTGATAGGTTGTTGGCGTTTGAGAATGAAACCATAAAAGTTGTCTACGTCTTGTTACTGTTATAAATAGGGTTATGCAATAACAGTTAGTATAGAACAAAATATCGTATCTAATTGTTAGAACCTGTAATTTTGGTAATCAGTTAAAACTACAAAATAGCGCTAATATAGCTAAATAATAGTCTTTCATGGACTTCTAATCTATGAAATAATTACAAATTAAATTAAATATTCTTAATGAATTCAGATATGCCTAGCACAAAAAATCACTAATTAAAAAAATTAGGCTAAGAACACTCTATACCATTGTCGTTTTTTATTTTTTGGTTTTGATTTTAAGTCCTACAATTAGCGAGCATTTTCTCAGTTGCTTCACAACTTAATTTAGTTCTCTCAGTGCCTTCATCCATATGCCATAGAGGAGCCATCACATGATGAAAAGCCATTATTTCTTTTGGAAAATCGTGAGAATGCTCTCCTTCAGCCGATAGTTGGGTTATAGATAAAGAAGATACAGCGGAGGCAACAATAAAAGAGGTTTTAATTAGGTTAATTTCAAATGCCTTGTTTTGTTTATGTTACAGCTACTTTAAGTAATCTAAAGTAGCTGGTCATTTTACATTAGCAAGGGATTATATAGACTTTAAGCGTATTGATGAACTAAATTTTGCCAGACTTGTTGTTGGGCAGACCAACTTTGCTTTAACTCATTGTAATGTTGCTTCAGTTTACTTTTTTCAACGTTTTGAATCAGTTGATCCTTCTTACTTTCTAAACAAACTTTTTTAACTGAATAGTAGGCATTGAGTTTGGTGAGCAGCTGTTCATACTCTTCTTGCAGGTTTTCAATAATGGCTTCTTTATTAGGTGAAGAGAGCTGAATCAATTTCGTTTTAGTTTTGTTTAATTCTTGTGTCGCAATCGCTTTGGCTATTTTCTCTTCCGATATACGCTTTAAGTTATTTGCTAAACCAGTGACATTTAGTATTTGAATTAACCATTTGGTCGGATCATACTGCCACCATTTTATCGCATTACGGTAATCATATTGAAATGCATGATGAAAATTATGATATCCCTCACCAAAAGTAAGAAACGCAATGATCGGGTTATCTTTTGCGGTGTTTTTGTCATTATATGGCTGCCTGCCCCACATATGTGCTAATGAGTTGATAAAAAATGTAAGGTGGTGACTTATCACAAGTCGTAAAAAACCGACTAGTAAAATACTTCCCCACAATTCACCCACTAATAGACCAAATAAGATAGGTATTCCAAAGTTAGTTAGTAGGGTTAATGTTAAATAGTGATTATGCTGCCACATGACAATCTTTTCTTTTTGCATATCGCTGACATTTTTATAATCATGGTATCGATGAGCTTGATGCTCTCTTAACATCCATCCTATGTGTGAATACCAAAAGCCCATTTTTGCAGAATAAGGGTCGCGATCATTATCATCCACATGTTGATGGTGAATCCTATGATCGGAACACCAATGTAAAGCACTGTTCTGAACTGCAAATGCACCACCAATGGCATAAATAAAACGAACCACCACATTCGCTTTGTAAGCTTTGTGTGACCATAAACGATGATAACCAGCGGTAATTGAAAGCTCACAAAAACATAATGATACGATTGCCATTACAATCGTTGCAGTAGAAAAGCCTTGGAAATAGGCATAAAGAGGGACGCCTATAATGGCTACTAAAAATGTAACTAGGAAAACCGAAACGTTCAGCCAAATGATGGCTGGCTTTTTAGTTGTGTGTTGGTTTTTATCGGACATTATGGATTCCTTAATGCGGCTCTTACTTGTGCGTACATGTGTACGCTGAAATTGAAGTATAACGAGCCTTTAAATGGATTACAATAAAGAATAGGGTTCAGATCTAAATTTGTCTAACTTACAGCTGTATTTTTTATTAATTTATTAGATAATGCCTTAGTTGAGTAAATCATTAAACCAATTTGACTGGCTTTTATAATAGAAACAGCCCTTAATAGAAACAGTATCTAATTTAAGCAAACAACAATGTCTAAAACAAGAATTGAACAGAAAGAGCAAACCAGGCGTGCCATTATTGATGCGGCGATTAGTCAGTTGAGCGAAGAGCAAAGTTTCGCTGGACTAAGTTTAAGAGAGGTTGCTCGTCAAGCGGGTATTGCACCAACTTCTTTTTACCGGCATTTTAAAGATATGGAAGAACTGGGGTTAACACTTGTTGATGAATGTGGCTTAGCATTGCGTCAAATTATGCGTAAAGCACGAAAACAATTTGAACAAGGTGGGAGTGTGATCACTACCTCAGTAAAGATATTTATGGAAATTACTGAGACTAGCCCTAATATCTTTAGACTTTTGTTTCATGAACGTTCTGGAACAATGCGCTCATTAAGGACTGCGGTTGACCGTGAAATTCAATATTTCATTGTTGAATTAACTGATTACGTTCAAACGATTGGGTACGACAAAGTGTCAGCTTTCGCACAAGCAGAAGCGATGGTAGCCATTGTATTTAATGCTGGAGCCGAACTATTAGCGGCAAAGCCAAACCAAAGAAAAGAGATTGAAAAACGAGCGATAATGCAATTGCGCTACATTGCCGCCGGAGCGCATATTGTGCATTTAGCGAAGACAAACCCTAAACCCTAGAAACTAATCTTAAATGCTTATATTGTGGATCTTGAGAAATAGCTCTGAGTAATTTTACAACTTTTGAAGGCGCTGGCTCATATTCTGGAAGAGTGTACCAATTTCGGCCATATCCTTTATAAGTACTTAATTGATTAATCTTTTTACGCCAAAAATACTTCTGAACCTTTCTCAAAGTAATTTGAAGACATTTATCATCTTTCTCATCAAATTCAATTTTTACAATTTGCTGTGACATGGGTTCGGCTTCTCTTTAGAATTAATCAAATGATCTATTAAAGTGTTATAACCATAATTATAGTGAAATTTTAGCCTTTTACCATTAAAATTATAGTCAAATAATTCACATTAAATGAATAGCAGATGACAACCAGCATTGCACAAAATCAAGAAGCCAAAAACTTGGCAGTAGTGGTTCTTATTTTCAATCAATTATTCGCAGAAACAGAGAATACTGTACTGATTTCAGGCGCGGACGAACCTTTTTACCAAGCTTCTACCAAAGACAATAAAGCTAAAATTCATTCGAGAGCCGACTATTTATCAAGCGCATTACACGAGATGGCACATTGGATAATCGCTGGCGATAAAAGGCGTCAGTTGGATGATTTTGGCTACTGGTATGAATCGGAAGGAAGAACGCTGGATCAACAATCACAGTTTGAAAAAGTAGAAGTTAAGCCTCAAGCCATCGAGTGGCTTCTATCTTTGGCATGTAATCAGCCGTTTAATTTTTCAGCGGATAATTTAAGCCAAGAGCTGGAAGCCTCTGTTCAATTTAAACAAGCTGTATACCAGCAAGCCAAGGATTATTTAGAAAATGGTCTTCCTCAACGAGCAGAAGATTTGTTTAAAGAATTAAAACACTCGTTTATAAAAAGCGATGTTATGTCTAACACAGACTGGAAATTGGAATTGAAAAAAGAATCGGTGTCTTTCTCTGCATCAGAACTGGAATTTAAAAATGTTTAAAATTGGTTTAGTGATTAATCCATACGCCGGAATTGGGGGAAGAGTTGGGTTCAAAGGCAGTGATGGGGATGAAATAAGAGAACAGGCTTTAAAGTTAGGCGCAAAAAAGCTTTCATTAGAAAAAGCATTATTAAGTTTTAAACAGTTTGAAGAGCATTTCAGTCACATTAAAGTCTATACAGCCAGTGGCGAAATGGGCGAGCAACTTTGCACAATACTAAACATTAGCCATCAAGTCGTCTTATACCCCAAATCATCAAGTCACTTTCAAGAGCAATTATTGACTAGTGCCAAAGATACCGAGCTTTTAGTCGATGAGTTGTGTCAATTGGAGTTAGATATTATTCTATTTGTCGGTGGTGATGGCACTGCAAGAAATGTTTGTAATGTGATAAAGGAAGAACAATTGGTTTTAGGTATTCCTGCGGGCGTAAAAATTCATTCGGGCGTCTATTCTGTTTCCCCCGAAGCTGCGGGAAAATTAATGTGCGAGTTGCTGTCAGGTAATATGGTTTCAGTTCAGCAAGCTGATGTTGTAGATTTAAATGAAGTAGAGTTTAGAGCGGGGCGTGTGAAAACTAAACACTATGGAGAGATGTCTGTGCCTAACTCTCAAGTTTATATGCAATCAGTGAAAGGTGGTTCTTCGCAATCTGAAGATCTTGAGTTAATTGATATAGCTTCTGATGTAATTGAAGATATGCAAGATGATGTTTATTATGTGGTTGGTTCAGGAACCACTTGCGCTGCGATTATGGATGAATTATCGATCACTAACACCTTACTTGGTTCGGATGTGGTATTTAATCAAGGGCTTTATTTAGCCGATGCAACAGAGAAGGACTTGCTTCATTTATTAACTAATGCAACAAAGGTTGTTTTCATTTTGACTGTGATTGGCGGACAAGGTCATATATTAGGACGAGGAAATCACCAAATTAGCCCTGAAGTTATAAAAAAGGTGGGTTGGTCATCTTTTAGAATCATTACAACAAAATCAAAGCTATTAGAATTACAAGGTAGACCTCTGCAAGTTGATACTGGAGAGACTGAGTTAGATCACAAACTGTTTGGTTTGAAAAAAGTTACTACCGGTTATCATGAGCAAGTTTTATATCCAGTTGGCTTTAACGGTTGAACTCCGCTCTATCATCGCTAATTGAAAACCAATCAAGTCAATCCAATTTATTAGACTAAGATGTTTGCCTGTTTGTATGTGAGATATATCTCACAAGCATTGCAAATATTACCCCAGCTGCTATGCGAGATGTGCCCTTTTTATTTGAACTAAAACCAGTAGCTAGATGATATATAATGTTTTTTATTGAATGTGGCTATATGTAAAAGCGTTGAAAAAAATTATTTTGTTAAACATCTTGTTAAGACTAAGCTTTAGCCTAATATTCAAATCGTCCCAAGGAAAAGGATTAAAGGATTAAAGGATTAAAGGATAGGCAAAATGGATTTTACAAATAAGGATTTTAAAGTAAGGTATTATCAATAAGGAAGAAGAAATTGCAAAGGGATGTTTTAAAACAAGGAATGTTTAAAAGACTGCAGCTAAAAGGATATTAGGAAGGCAAGTGGAATGGCAAAGGATGTGTTGGAGTTAAATAGGAGCAAAATGGACTGGCAAGGGATTTTACTTGGATAGATAATATGCAGTTTAAGAAAAGTAGCCTGATTAGGCTGCTTTTTTTTGCTTTAAATTTAGTCCTTTTTCTAATCCATCATTACTTTCAGATGCATATTAAAGCTGATACAATGCGATTTTTTACCGAGGTAGCTTTTACTTACACCTAATGTTGTTAGACCGAGGAATATTATGATTAAACCATTTATATCAACCAAGAAATTTAAAACAATTGTTTTAGCTTTATCTTGTTTTATGAATTTAAGCTTTTCATATTTAACACAAGCCGAAGAAGTAAAAACAGGTGAAGCTCCTGCATGGAAATCAAATGTTGAGTTTGGTTTGGTTTCTGCATCAGGCAATACAGAAACAACTAGTATTAATGGCGCTTTTGGCGCGACTTATGAGGTCGATGTATGGAAGCATACGGTTTCGTTAAAAAGTCTTTTTTCTACTGCAACTGATACCACTACAGATGAAGATACTACCAGTGCCGAGCGGTATATATTTCAGGGAAAAACTGATTATAAACTTTTAGAAGATGGTTATGCCTTTGCTGTTTTAGATTATGACGATGATCGGTTTAGTGACAATGATTACCAAACAAGTTTAGCGTTGGGTCGTGGTTTTAAATTTGCTCCTAGCACAACGTCTAATCTGGATTTGGAGGTTGGTTTGGGTTATAGACAAACTAAAAAGAAGGCATATGTCACCGTAACTGAAGTCTCTCCATTAGTGATTGTGACTGCACTTTTTCCAGAAGAAACAATTAATGAGTCAGTTGTGAGATTAGCCGCAAATTATACCGCTGATATTACTGAGAACTCTAAATTTGAACAGAAGTTATCAGTTGAGGCAGGTGAGGAAAGCACAGTCTCAAAATCTTATACTGGTTTGAGTGCTAACGTCGCAGACAATTTAGCATTAAAAATATCTCTTACTGCAACTCATCAATCTGAAGTTAGTGCCGGATCCGAATCTCTTGATACGGTGACTGCCGTTACTTTGGTTTATAACTTTTAAGGTTCTTTTAGTTAGAAGCTAAATATTCTAGATCCATTAGCTTTTATTTTATCAATGTCTCCTCAACTTAACGCTAACGTAATAGCATGAAATTAGTTGAGAGAGGCATTATTTTTTGCTCTCGTCCTACAATCTAAATATCCTGTTTTTCTAAACCTCTTCAATTATCGTTTTAAATTTTACGGTGGCTCGATTATTGCTTTTAGTTTTTAAAGGCCGTAATTTGATTAAAAACGAACTGTTTTTGACTAACTAGCTCTTTAGCGTCAGGTTTATGTCATTTGGTCCTCTTGTAGAACTTACTATAAACATACATATATCGGGTGTGAAGCAGTTATTCCGATAACAACGAGCGAATTTGAAATATGGCAGAATCTATAGCGACGTCTTCGCTACCAACATCAGTGTTTAAGAGAATTCCATCGTTGGGAACGCCGATATTACTCTTGTCACTGTTGGCGATGATGACTTTACCAATACCTACCTTGTTATTGGATATGTTATTTACTTTTAATATCTCTCTCGCATTAGTGGTTGTATTAGCAACAGTTTATTCTCAAAGGCCTCTAGATTTTTCAGCATTCCCTACCATTTTATTAGTTGCCACTTTAATGCGGTTGGCACTTAACGTCGCTTCAACGCGTGTGGTGTTAATGAATGGTCATTCTGGCCCTTCGGCTGCCGGTGATGTGATTGAGTCCTTTGGTTCAGTGGTTATCGGGGGAAATTATGCCGTTGGTTTAGTTGTATTCGCGATACTAGTGATAATTAATTTTGTGGTTGTAACCAAAGGTGCAGGTCGTATTTCTGAAGTAAGCGCGAGATTCACTTTAGATGCAATGCCAGGTAAACAAATGGCGATTGATGCAGACTTAAATGCTGGTTTACTAACACAGGAAGAAGCTAAAACAAGAAGAGCAGAAGTTTCCGATGAAGCTGATTTTTATGGTTCGATGGATGGTGCATCAAAATTTGTTAGAGGTGATGCAGTTGCTGGATTACTGATTTTATTTATCAATATCATTGGTGGTGTTGCTATTGGTATGGCTCAACACGGATTAGATTTTGCAACAGCGATGCAATACTACGCTTTGTTGACTATTGGTGATGGTTTAGTGGCACAAGTCCCCGCGCTTCTACTATCTACTTCAGCGGCTATTATGGTTACTCGTCAAAACTCTGCACATAATATGGGAGAGGTGTTAGTTAACCAATTGATAATGAAGCCTATGGTTTTGCATATCACTGGCGGTGTTTTATTTATTATGGGAATTATTCCTGGAATGCCTCATTTACCTTTCTTAATTCTTGCTGGAGCTTGTTTTGGTGGCGGATACCTTGTTGATAAAAGGCAAGTTGAAGCTGAGTTAAAAGAAGAAGAAAGTATTGCGAGTGATAAAGTGCAAGAATCTGAACCTGTGATGAAAGAGCTAAGTTGGGATGATGTTCCTCCCGTTGATCAGGTTGGTCTTGAAGTCGGTTATCGTTTAATTCCAATGGTTGACCCCGCTCAAGATGGCAAACTAATGGGTCGAATAAAAGGCGTTCGTAAAAAAATATCCCAAGAGTTAGGTTTCTTAATTTCATCTGTCCATATTAGGGATAATCTTGATTTATCACCTAATGCCTATCGAATTTCTATTCAAGGTGCCACGGTTGGCGATGCTGAGGTTTATCCAGATAAAGAATTAGCGATTAACCCCGGTCAGGTTTTCGGTAAATTAGATGGGATTGAATCTAAAGATCCCGCTTTTGGTCTTGAAGCAGTCTGGATTGATACTAATCAAAAAGATAACGCCCAAGCACTTGGCTATACAGTAGTTGACGCAAGTACTGTTATTGCAACACATTTGAGTCACTTATTACAATCTAATGCTGCCGATCTTTTTGGACACGAAGAAGCTGAACAAATGTTAAAAGCTTTGGCTAAGACAGCGCCAAAACTTTCAGAAACCTTAATACCCGATACGATACCATTAGGAACCTTAGTTAAAGTTTTACAAAACTTGCTTATTGAACAAGTGCCGGTAAGAGATTTAAGAACAATCGCCGAAACTTTGGCGGAATTTTCTTCGAGGAGTCAAGATCCCGGCATATTAACCGCTGCGGTTAGAGTGTCATTAAACCGGTTGATCACTCAGAACATCAATGGATTAAGTGAGGAAATACCCGTTGCAACTTTAGCTCCCGATTTGGAACAAATTTTGCAACAGTCGATAACAGGAACAGGTGATGAGGTCGTGGGAATTGAACCGGGGCTAGCTGACAGAATACAAACATCACTGAATCAGATAGTTGCTCAACAGGAGGCTGCTGGTAAATCATCTATTTTACTAGTGTCGCCTAGCATACGACCGTCGCTAGCAAAATTTGCTAGGTTTGGTGTTAAAGGGCTTCATGTTTTGAGTTATCAAGAGATCCCTGATAATAAACAAATTAAGGTTATAGCGACCGTTGGTAGTCAAGATGCTTAAAATATTAATTAAAGTTAAAGTTAAAGTTAAAGTTAAAGAGTAAAACGAGAATGAAGATTAGACGTTTTTACAGTAAAAGTATGAGAAATGCATTAAAGCAAGTGACTGACGAGTTTGGTAATGATGCGGCAATCTTATCTAGCCAAAAAACACCGAGCGGTGTTGAGGTGATTGCAGCGCTTGATTATGATGCTGAGCTATTACCTGAATCGATTGCTAGTTTAGGAAAAAGAAAGGAAGAGGTTGTGGGTCAATTGAGTCCTGTAGGAGGTTTAGACTCACTGTCGAATTCAAACTCATTATCAAATTCTAACAGAGAATCGAATATAAGCCATATTGAAAATAGAATTTTGCATAAGCAAGAAGCAGAGATAACACCAAATTTTGTTGGTCGCTCTGAAGTAAATATTGCAAACGCTGCGGGCATAAAACATAGTTTGTCAGATAGACAGAGCTTATCAGCTAAACAGAACTTGTCAGATTTAGAGAGTTCGAGTTTAGCGAGATACAACGAAATTTCAGAGCAGCAAATGGATCTCGCTAACAATTATCAATCAAATAATAAATCGGCCTCCAGAGCCCCTAGATCCAATTTTAATACAAAAAAAAATGACCCTAATTTGGTTGAATGGTCAACCGATCCAGGGTTAATTGCTATGAAGGAAGAGCTTGGGTTAATGCGTTCTATGATGAAAGAGCAATTAGATGGGATTGGCTGGGAACGTTTAACGGAGCGTGATCCGGTGACTGCTATGTTAAATCGGCGTTTATCATCTTTAGGCGTGAACCAGAGAATAATTGATCAGCTTATACCAAAAATAAACTCTCAATTAGACCCTGAATGTTGTTGGCAAAATTTGTTAGCTCTTTTCGCAAAATCTATCCCGACTGATATGACTAATGTTATATCTAACGGAGGTATTTTGGCTTTTATGGGCGGATCTGGAACGGGTAAAACAACCACCATTGCTAAATTGGCGGCAAGATACGTTATTAAACATGGTCAAGAGACCGTGGCTTTAATTACTACAGATAATTATCGTTCAGCTGGTCGTCAACAATTACAGGGTTATGCTAAAATTCTTAATTTGCCAGTCGCACAAGTATCCCCGAAACAGTCGTTAAATAATTTAATTGAAAAGTTCGCCGATAAAAAGTTGATCTTAATTGATACACCGGGAATGAATAGGAATGATAGCGATATTGCAGAGCAACTTGATTGTTTAAAATGTGTGTCAGGTGCCTCCGAATCAAATGGATCTGTTAATACTCAATCTGGGATAATAGGCCGACCAATCAAAAAACTATTATTATTACCAGCGACTTATCAACAATCTGTTTTGCAACAATCTTTGAATTTATTTAAATCTTGTTCACCGGATAGTTGCATTATTACTAATTTAGATGAGGCGACTAGCTTAGGTGAGGTGTTGAGTTTATTAGTAGAAAATAATTTACCAGTGGCCTACACCACCGACGGGCAAAAGGTTCCAGAAAATATTCGAGTCGCTAGAAATCATCATTTAGTGAGTAAAGCAGTTTGGCTTGGCAATAAATACAAATCGCAAGATACTCTGATTGTGCCAGCAGAAAAAAAGACAATGCAGGTTGCGGGATAACCGCTCAAATTTAAGCATATTATTCATTAACAAAGCACGGTGATAAGGTAAATACTGGTCTATGCTTTAGTAAGTGCGTAAAAATAAGAATAAATAACCACGGGAGAAGGTTTCTTTGAGTCAAATTATAGAATTATCATCAATGAATCGAGATAAGCGATCACCTATGCAAGAGTCTATATCGTCTTCAAGCCAGTCTTTAAGAAAGTCATTAAAACCGGTTAAAGTCATTGCCGTTACTGGTGGTAAAGGTGGTGTTGGTAAAAGCAATATTTCAGTCAATTTAGCGATTGCCTTGTGTAAACTGGGTAAGAAAGTGATGCTTTTGGATGCTGATTTAGGTTTGGCCAATGTTGATATTATGTTGGGATTACATAGTAAGAAAAATTTAGCAGATGTATTGAGCGGCGATTGTGAGCTAAAAGATATTATTTTAGAAGGACCCAGTGGATTACAGATTATCCCAGCGTCATCTGGAAACAAGAGCATGTCAGAGCTTTCTGTTATGGAGCATGCGGGTATTATTCAGGCGTTCAGTGAGATTGGTCAAGATATTGATATTTTGATTATCGACACCGCTGCAGGCATTACTGATATGGTGATTAATTTCATTCAAGCGGCGCAGGATGTATTAGCTGTGGTTTGTGATGAACCAACCTCTATTACCGATGTTTATGCCTTAATGAAGGTTTTAAATAAGCAGCACAAATTATCTCGCTTTAATGTTCTTGCCAACATGGTTCAGACCAGTAAACAAGGTCGTGAAATGTTTGCTACGTTGAGTGCTGTTTGTGATCGGTTTTTGGATGTCACTTTGAATTATATGGGTTCAATACCCTTCGATGACCATGTACGTATGGCGGTTAAAAAACAAAAAGCGTTAATCGATTTATATCCTCGTGCGCCTAGTGCGATTGCAATTAAAAGCTTAGCAAAAAAGATTGAGCAGTGGCCAATGCCAAACACCGCAAGCGGCAATATAGAGTTTTTTATGGAGAGGCTAGTTTCATAAAGAGGCTGTATTTCAAGTTGTTGGTTTTAAACTGAACACAGTGCAGTTATTAGAACTGTTTTTACAGAAATTAATGAGTTACTAAACTGAATATAATGAATAATAATTACGGGAAGCTGTATTAACGTGGCAGGTGCAGATACTTATAAGCAAGTACAAGGTCATCATAGTGACGACTATGCTATTCGTTATGCGCCGTTAGTTAAACGAATTGCACATCATTTAATGGCACGTTTGCCGGCAAGTGTACAACTTGAAGATATGTTACAAGCCGGAATGCTTGGTCTTATTGAAGCGGTTGGTAAGTTTGATTCAACTAAAGGCGCAAGTTTTGAAACCTATGCGGGGATCAGAATTAGAGGATCTATGATCGATGAGATTCGGCGTGGAGATTGGGTACCAAGATCGGTGCATAAAAATGCTAGAAGTATCGCGCAAATAATTAAAGAAATTGAGCAAAGTACCGGCCGAGACGCAAGAGATACTGAAGTGGCAGCTAAACTAGGTGTTAAAGTTGCCGAATATCGTCAAATGCTAATGGATGTTAGTAATGGTCATATGATGGATTTTGATGGTATGGGTGTAAGTGAAGATTTTTTTACTCAAGGGATTTCTGAGACAAGTTTAACGCCGTTAGAAAGAATACAAAAAGAAGATTTTAGAAATTCTTTAGCAAGTGCTATAGCGACTCTGCCTGAACGAGAAAAACTAGTACTTGCGCTTTATTATGATGAAGAATTAAACCTAAAAGAAATTGGTGAAGTTATGGGCGTGAGTGAGTCTCGAATTAGCCAAATTAATAGCCAAGCTATGTTGAGATTGCAATCTCGATTAAAAGATTGGAAGAAATCCTAAAACTAGACTAGATTTAGTGTAATTGGAATAACTTATATCAAAAGTAGCTAACTCATCATTAATTTTAGCTTTTTTATTGAATAAGTAGAAAACGATTTAGTTATTTTAATTATTAAAATTATTTTTTGATAAACCATCTTTGACGGAGTGTTAACTTGCATAAGAATATGAAAATACTAGTGGTAGATGATTTTTCTACCATGCGTCGAATCATCAAAAATCTTCTACGGGATCTTGGATTTACCAACACAGAAGAGGCAGATGACGGCAATACGGCTTTACCTAAACTGAAAGCGGGTAACTTTGATTTTTTAGTTACCGATTGGAACATGCCTGGCATGCAAGGTATTGATTTACTCAAAGCGGTTCGCGCGGACGAAAAACTAAAAAGTATGCCTGTGTTAATGGTGACTGCAGAATCCAAAAGAGAGCAAATAATTGAGGCAGCGCAAGCGGGAGTGAATGGTTATATTGTTAAACCATTCACTGCCGGTACGTTAGATGAAAAACTAAAGAAAATATTTGAAAGAATTGATGGATGAAAAGAACCAAAATAGCTCACCGTTATTTGATCAAGACGCAACTCAAAAAGGATTCAATTTAATGGCTTTATCTGAAAAAGACAATTTGGAGCAAACAATAGCTCAAACAAAAGAACTTTTAACCCACCTAGAAAAAAATGAAATAGAAGATGCTCAGGAATTAATTGATACGTTAGCATCAGGTGGTGACGAAGATCTATTTGTAGAAATTGGAAAACTAACTAGAAATCTGCATGAAGCTCTTTCTAATTTTAGAATGGATTCACGTATAACCGACATTGCGGCATCTGAAATACCTGATGCCAAAGAAAGATTAAATTATGTAATAGAAAAAACCGAAGAAGCAGCAAATAAAACCATGGACATAGTGGAAAGTTGTACCATGCGTTCAAAAACAATGTCGAGTGACGCCGATGGTTTATTATCAGAATGGAAAAAGCTTTATTCGCGTGAATTAGAACCTGGTGAATTTAGGTCTTTATGTAAAAAGATAGAAAAACATTTAGAAAAAAATAAGGATGATGCTGATGATCTTCATTCTGAATTAACTCAAGTGTTGTTAGCGCAAGACTATCAAGATCTCACTGGACAAGTGATTCGCCAAGTCATCGAGTTGGTTCAGGACGTAGAAGAAAGTATGGTCAATATAATTAAAATGTTTGGCAGTATGGATAGTTATGAATCAGCTAAGTCGACACCCATTATAAAGAAGGGAGTGGAAGGTCCTGTCATTGATAAAGACAAACGTGATGATGTTGTTAAAGGCCAAGACGATGTTGATGATTTATTATCGAGTCTGGGTTTCTAGGGGAGTTACTAAATGTCTTTTGAAGCTGATGAAGAAATCCTCCAAGACTTTTTAATTGAAGCGGGAGAGATTCTGGACGAAATGTCTGAGCAACTAGTTGCTCTAGAGAATGATCCAGAAAATATGGAGTTGCTAAATGGAATATTTAGAGGGTTTCATACGGTAAAAGGTGGTGCTGGTTTTTTAAACTTAACCGCTTTGGTTGATATATGTCATATAACAGAAAATATCTTTGATATTCTGAGAAATGGTGACAGGGTTGCTGACGCTGAATTGATGGATTACATTTTAAAGGCGTTAGATCTGGTTAATGAAATGTTTGACGCAGTACGAGCAGGTGGTTCTCCCGAAGATGCTGAACCGGCTTTTTTGAAAAAGCTAGGATCTTTTGCTGCGGTGACCAGTGATGAAGTTTCCGTGGAAGATGATAATGAGGTTATACATAATACTGAAGAGCCTATTAGTGAAGAAGAGTTTGACGCATTATTGAGTGAAGCATCAACCCCACCAGAAGTAACTGATAGTAATATAAAAAAATCAAACGCTGGCAATGATTCAACTTTAACTGACGGAAATGCTATAACAGATGACGAGTTTGAAGCATTATTAGACGAGCTGCATGGCTCTGGTGACGTTAGCAGTAATATTTCAATTAGTAAAGCGAAAGAAAACTCAGCTAGCAAAGTTAATCCAACCTCCTCCAATGATGAAATAAGTGATGATGAATTTGAGTCACTACTTGATGAGCTGCATGGTAAAGGTGACTCACCTACAACTACTAAAAATTATTCAAGTTCTCAAGTTGACGAAAAAGCTAAGCAACCGGTATTAAGTGGTTCTAGTAGTGCGGATATGATCGATGATGACGAATTTGAATCATTGCTTGATGAATTACATGGGTCAAATAAAGGACCAACTAAAGAAAATAAAGTAGAAAAGCCCGTTGTAATGGCTAAACCAATAAAAAAAATCATAGAGAAAAAACAAGTTAAGAAAACAGTGGAAAAAGTAGCAGCCAAACCAAAAGCAACTGCAGAAAAATCGAAAAAGCCCGAAAAAAAATCTAACGCTATTATTACTGAAGCAACTGTTCGGGTTGATACAAAGCGCCTAGACGACATCATGAATATGGTTGGTGAATTAGTTCTAGCTAGAAATAGATTAAAAACAGTGTCTTCTCAAATGAAAGAAGAGGACAGTGATTTATCAACGGCTGTTTCAAATCTAGATATAGTAACGGCTGACTTGCAAGGCGCTGTTATGAAAACTCGTATGCAACCGATAAAAAAGGTTTTTGGTCGTTTCCCTAGAGTCGTACGTGACTTAGCAAGAAGCTTAAAGAAAGAAATTGATCTAAAAATGGTTGGAGAGGAGACTGATCTAGACAAAAATTTAGTCGAAGCCCTAGCCGATCCATTAGTCCACTTAGTTAGAAACTCTGTGGACCATGGTATAGAGATGCCTGAAGAGCGAGTCGCTACTGGAAAAAGTCGAACAGGGAATATTACCTTATCAGCAACACAAGAAGGCGACCATATCATGTTGGCCATAAAAGATGATGGTAAAGGTATAGATGCTGATATTTTACGTGGCATTGCCGTAGAAAAAGGTATGATGGATAAGGAGTCCGCTGATCGTTTAACGCCAAATGAATGTTATAACTTAATCTTTCAAGCAGGTTTCTCGACTAAAAAAGAGATATCCGATATCTCTGGTCGAGGTGTAGGCATGGACGTTGTTAAAACTAAAATCACTCAATTAAATGGGTCGATCGATATAGAATCAGGACTAGGCGAGGGTACGACGATATTAATTAAAGTACCGCTAACCTTAGCAATATTACCTACTTTAATGATCAAGTTAGGAGAACAAGCTTTTGCTTTTCCTCTATCCTCGGTTAATGAAATATTCCATCTTGACTTGACAAAAACCAATACAGTTGACGGTCAATTAATGGTGGTTGTTCGTGAAAAAGCATTGCCGCTGTTTTTCTTAAATGAAATGTTAATTAATCAATTTAGTACGAGTGCGCGAGGGCGTGAAGGGCATGTTGTTTTAGCGCAAATAGGTACGCAAACAGTTGGTTTTGTAGTCGACTCGTTAGTGGGTCAAGAGGAAGTAGTTATTAAACCTTTAGGTAAATCGTTACAAGGAACACCTGGTATTGCTGGAGCAACTATAACAAGTGACGGTAAAATTGCACTGATTTTAGATATACCAACACTTTTGAAACATTACGCTTGATTGTTTAAATTAGCTGAATTAAATAATCGTATTAGGGAAAACAGATGGCAATAACAGTACTCATTGTCGATGATTCGAATTTCTTCTGTAAACGAGTTGGAACAATATTAAATTCTGCCAGTGATATTAATGTTATTGGCATTGCCCATAACGGACGAGAGGCAATCGACAAAGCGAAAAGTTTACAACCCGATGTAATTACTTTAGATGTGGAAATGCCAGTAATGGACGGTGTTACCGCATTAAAAGAAATCATCAAAGTGTGCAATGCTAAAGTATTAATGTTGTCTTCTTTAACCTATGGTAACGCAAAAATCACCTTAGATGCATTAGATGCAGGCGCGACAGACTTTTTACTTAAATCTTACGAATCGTTATCCAGTAATAGTGATGGTTTAATTCGATTATTACAATCCAAAATTAGAGAATTAGGTCAAGCGAAAATATTTCGTAGCGCACCCACTTACAAAGCTCCAATTCATATAACGCCAACTAATAAATTTTCTATGAAACCTACAGTTCGAATACCTCCTTCAACAGTAAAGCCCTTAGTCAATAGAAGTACAAGTGTTCCTTATAATGCACCGAAAAAAAATTACAAGATCCTTGCGATTGGAGCATCGACGGGTGGACCTGTAGCATTACAAAAATTACTAATTCCTATTCCAGCAAGCTTTCCATACCCAATCACTATTACACAACACATGCCAGCTACTTTTACAGGTGCTTTTGCATCTAGAATGAATGGATTATGTAAATTAAATGTTGTTGAAGCGGAAGATGCTATGCCACTTAAAGCCGGAACAGTTTATGTAGCGCCTGGTGGAAAGCAATTAGTATTTGAAGGAACCTCTAGTTCTGCCAGAATTAGAATTAAACTGACAACTCCTAAGCTTCAATATTCGCCTTCGGTGGATATTTCATTTGGTTCCGCATCAAAAATTTTTGCAGGCAATGTTTTAGGAATAATATTAACAGGTATGGGTGCTGATGGTACTGAAGGCAGTCGGCTATTGAAGTCATGTGGCGCGAGGATATGGTCTCAAAATGAAGCATCTTGTGTCGTCTATGGAATGCCAATGTCTGTGACTAAAGCAGGTATCAGTGAAAGAGAGCTAGCCATAGAAGACTTTGCCTCGGCAATTATAAAAGAGATGGGTCGATAAGTTCATGAGAAATAAAAAGCAAATAAAACATAGAGTATTGAAATGGATCGTTTAACCATTATAGGAATAGTTGTAGCGTTAGCTGCCATTTTTGGTGGACAAATGATAGAAGGTGGAAGCGCTATGGCGCTAATTAATCCATCAGCTTTTGTCATTGTTTTTGGTGGTACTGTTGGTGCTGTGATGCTGCAAACTCATGGAAAAACATTTGCTAAAGCATTATCAATTTTAGGTTGGATATTTAAAACGCCAAGCTTCCCATTAAAAGAAACTATTGTGAAAATCACTTCATGGAGTCACTTAGCCCGTCGCGAAGGATTGTTAGGTTTAGAAAAAAGTATCAATCCAAAAATGGATCCTTATACATTAAAAGGACTAAATATGTTGGTTGATGGAAATGACGCGGAGGCAATTAGAAATGCCCTTTATATTGAATTAGATGTAGCAACAAAAGAATTAATGAGTGCGTCAAGAGTATTTGAATCTCTAGGCGGTTACGCGCCGACCATTGGCATTGTGGGAGCAGTATTAGGTTTAATCCAAGTGATGGGAAACCTAACCAATCCTGAAGTGTTAGGGCAGGGCATTGCGACGGCATTTGTTGCAACTATTTATGGTGTTGGTTTTGCGAATTTATTTTTCTTGCCTGTCTATCATAAATTAAGAGCTGTAATTTCTCAAAAAGCACATTATATGGAGATGGTACTTGAGGGGGTTGCTTGCATTGCTGAAGGTGAGAATCCTCGTGTGATTCAATTAAAGCTGGAAGGGTTTGTTGAGAGAAAGTAAATAATGTCAGAGTCGATAAAAGACTCTTTATATTAAGGGTTAATAAGTGCGAAGAGTTAGGAATAATATTAATGAACATCAGCAAGATGTTAACCGTTGGTTAATATCTTATGCTGATTTTATTACTTTGTTATTTGCTTTTTTTGTTGTGCTTTATTCAATTTCACAAGTAGATGTTAGTAAGTATAAAGTTCTATCTCAATCTCTTGAAGGTGTTTTTCAATCCCCAAAAAGAAGCACTAAACCTATTCAATTTGGTGATCCAAGTAAAAGTTTAACACCGGTTATAGGCGATAATTCTGAACAACCTGAATTGGCTATCAACGAAACTGAAGCGGGAGATGATTTAGATAATAAAGCAGTTATTGACTTGGAAAATTTTGCATCAAGTGAAGAGTTCAAAGATTTAGAAAATGGTCTTAAAGCGAGTTTAGGCGATTTGATTGATCAAGATTTGGCTGAAATAAAGTCTGATGCGAATTGGATAAATATCGTTTTAAAAAGTGGCTTACTTTTTCCATCAGGGAGCGACCAACTTAATGAGGGTGCGAGGCATTTAATGGCAGAAGTTTCAAAGCACCTGAATAGGAATAGACAATTAATATTAGTTCATGGACACACTGATAATATTCCCATTGAAACAGACCGGTTTCCTTCTAATTGGGAATTGTCGAGCGCCAGAGGTGTAGCCGTTGTAAGAGCTTTACAGAGTCTTATGGTTATTCCAAACCGTTTAAGTGTAGAAGGGCATGGAGAATACCGACCCGTTGCAAGCAATGATACTGAAGCGGGCAGACAAGAAAATCGAAGAGTCGTAATCTCTATCTCTCGTAAGCAACGAATCCCTGAAAATAACTTACTCAAAGCCAACGAAAGTACTTCATCAAATGATTCAGCTAATTCTGCAAATAAAGACCAAGAAAAACAATATGAGATAATTAAATTACCCGGTGGTGGAATTTTGATCCGAGGTAAAGATAATAACGTGGCAAATAATCCCCAATGAGGATAGTATAAATGGATAGTTCAATGAATATTTGGACCATTGCAAATCAAAAAGGTGGTGTAGGAAAAACTACCTCTGTCGCAACTCTAGCTGGAACCTTAGCATCAAAAGGTCATAGAGTGCTGATGATTGATTGTGACCCGCAGGCGTCGTTAACGGCATATTTTGGCTATGATAGTGAAGAACTAGGCACTACTTTATATCAATGGTTTTCGAGATTCCCTAAAAATAGAGAGGAGGCAATAGTACCCATTGTTAAAATAGGGAATGATGTTACTCGGGAAAAAATAGTAATTGACTTAGTGCCGGGATGCATGAGTTTAGCAACGTTGGATAAAAAGTTTAACCACAAAGAAGGCATGGGGCTAGCTATTGGAAAAACCCTAAAATACCTAGAGTCAGATTACGATTTTGTTTTATTTGATTGTGCTCCTGTTTTAGGTGTTTTGTTAATTAACGCATTATCAGCATGCCAAAATTTATTAGTTCCGGTACAAACAGAGTTTTTAGCAATTAAAGGCTTGGAGAGAATGATCCAAACCATTAATATGGTGATAAAAGCTCAACACCAGTCAATTGGTTATACAATTGTTCCAACCATGTTTGACAAAAGAACTAAAGCATCTTTGCACGCGCATGAAACTATGAAAACAAAATTTAAGGAAAATTTGTGGTCAGATGTCATTCCTGTTGATACGAAATTTAGAGACGCGTCGAGATTAAATAAAACACCGAGTAGTTTGTATCCTGATACACATGGAGTGATTGCTTATGAAGCTTTAACTGATTTAGTGATAGAAATTTCGAGTCGAAAATGCGTTGCTTAACAAGGATGTTCTGTAGAATAAAATAAGATGGTAAACCGACGTCACATTGTAAATAACAACCAAAATGGAACGGAAGATTTCGACCACAATAGTGAACTTAGCATTAGATTACTGGATTACATAAGTGATTTACTTATCGAGCCGGTTAAGGAAAAAAAATCGTTATTATTAAAAGAAATTGAAAAAAAGCATTCTGATTATATAGATAAAAATAAATCTTCGAAGAGTTCATACAAAAAAGATGAAAATGAGTTTGTCGAGGAAAACGTTGAAACTTTACCCAATATGCCTTTAGAAAAAATTTCGGCAAATGAATCCCGTTCAGCGAAATTTAGGCAATATTGTGAACCTGATCCGCGGCTAAAAAAAGTTTCTAAATTACTAGAAAAAATTGCAACACTTCCTTTGCAACAAAACTTAACTAAAACTAAAAATAGTGATACAAGTAAAAAAATAGTTAAACCCAAGGAAAAATCATCGGTTAGAACTAAGTTAGAAAAGAAAATAGAAGCTTTAATCCAAACAACTAACGAGAATTCATTTGTTCAACGAGAAAATCAATCGCTTCGCAACTATCTCAATGAAAATTTTCAAACATTGATTTTTGAAGTAAATAATTTGCAACTCGCTGTACCGCTTATAAAATTAGGCTGTATTGTCAATATTTCAGAGCAAAAAATTACACCCTTAGTAGGCACACCAGATTGGTTCTTAGGGCTAGTACCTAACGAACGAGGTAATTTAATGGTTGTCGATACTCAAAGATTCCTAATGCCAGAAAGAGCAATCAACGATGACAGACATTACGATTATCTTATTGTGTTGGACAACTCCCAATGGGCGTTAGCCTGTCATAATGTAGGCGACGCGAAAAACATAAATGCATCAGATATTCGTTGGTCAATTAAATCATCAAAAAAACCCTGGTTTGCGGGTATGGTTGTTGAGTATATGAGCGCATTGATTGAAGTCGATTCACTAATTAACCTTTTAGCTAAGCAAGTTGTTGATTAGCGGTATTTTAGTTTAAACAACTCTAACGTTATTTTCTAGTCCAATTCTTTATTTTTACTTTCTGCCAAGATTTGTATATAAACACTAGAATTGGTGTCAACCATCGATATTATGTAAAAATTAAGTTAAATGTCCTACATAAGATTGTTAAGTGACGGGTGTTGCGATACAGTTAATTTAAATTGGTACTTAAATTTAGTTTTTAACATGAACAAAAGAATCGAGCAGTTAATTGAACGCAATAAAAAATGGGCTTCAGAATTTGAGGCGCAAAACCCTGGAATATTTGCTAAACTGGCGGATCAACAAAATCCAGAGTATTTGTGGATTGGCTGTAGTGATAGTCGAGTACCAGCCAATATGATTGTTGGTTTACTGCCTGGCGAGGTGTTTGTTCATAGAAATGTCGCTAATCTTGTACATCACTCTGATCTAAACGTGTTATCTGTAATAGAATTCGCGGTAAATGTGTTGAAAGTTAAAGATATTATTCTTTGTGGTCATTATGGTTGTGGCGGTGTTATTGCGGCTCTTGATTCTAAACAATACGGCATAGTTGATAACTGGTTACGTGTGATCAAAGACACTTATCGAACTTATTCAAAACGTTTTCATATCATTGAAAATGAAAATGAAAAAGAAAAAGTCGATTTGCTTTGTGAACTTAATGTAATAGAACAAGTAAGAAATATTTGTCATACTTCTATTGTACAAAATGCTTGGTTGGACGGACAGGAATTATCGGTTCATGGATTAATTTACGGGGTTGAAAATGGGATATTAAAAGATCTTCAAGTGACCACTAAAGGAATTGATGAAATTGAAAGGATTTATCAAATTCGATAAAAGTAGACTGCTTCTATCAACTAGACTTCTCAAAAAAACATCTTATTCCTTAATTGGATTATTAATTAAATAATTAACAGAACTCAATATTGTTTTCTTTTTGAACAAAAAATGCCATCTTGATCCGCCAGACTGACGCCATAAAAATGCGCTCCGAATAGCGCACAATAAAGCAGCTCTTACCATTCTTTGGTTTCGCTCTTTATCTAAAAACTTAGGTTCACCTTTTACCTGTATACGATTGGGTAATTTAGAGATTGAATGACTATATAATGCCGAACAATCGTTAACAAATGCAGTATATAAATCTTCGTCTTGATAAATTTCACCATCATTATATGAACAAGATATTTTTTCAATGCCATGCATTAATCTATTCATCGTTGGAACATTAGCCGTCACTTGTTTTTGAAGGGTTAGCACATTAATAGCTAAATTAATAAACTCGGGATCTTTTTTTTGCGACGAAATATCCAGTTGTTGTTTTATTATTCTAAGTCCAGTACTGACTTCAAAACTTCCCCCATAGACGGCTGCCGCAGAGTCTGCGTCAATAGTTACAATGCTAGACAGTACGCTTTTAAAGTCAGTTTCATTGGTTTGTCCTTTCCATGCAATATTTTGTACAACTCTTATGGATTGAGCTATACCGGCTAATGCGATGGCTTGATCGATTGATGATTGATTCATTTGTTTTATATTGCCATTGAATTTTAGTTTAAGTCAATTTGTTATTCATGATCGTTATTTATTATCAGTTAAATCAAAAGTAGCAATCGATTTATCAATAATACCACCGCCTAAACAAACTTCTTTGTCATAAAAAACGACTGATTGACCAGGGGTTATAGCGCGTTGTTTTTCTTTAAACTTTACTTGCCAGTTATCTTTATCTACACGTGAGACTTTACAATCGAAATCCTGCTGTCTATAACGAGACTTAGCCGTACAATTGAATTCATCTTCCACAGAGTCAGGTTGAACCCAATGAAGTTGAGACGCTACTAACCCTTGGCTCAACATTTTTGGATGATCGTGCCCTTGCCCTACAATAAGGACGTTTCTTTTTAAGTCTTTTTCAACTACATACCAAGGTTCATCACTAGCGTTTTGCAAACCGCCAATTCCGATGCCTTTACGTTGACCTAACGTATGATACATTAAACCCGAATGACGACCTATAATTTCTTCTTTATCATTTTCTATATCGCCTGGTTGAGCTGGGATATATTCTTCTAAAAAATCTTTAAATTTTCTTTCGCCAATAAAACAGATTCCAGTACTATCTTTTTTATTCGCAGTAACAAATCCTTGTTTTTCCGCAATACGCCTCACTTCAGGTTTTTCTAACTCACCAACAGGAAATAATGATTTAGCTAATTGAGACTGATCTAAAGTATAGAGGAAATAACTTTGATCCTTATTACCATCCACGCCTCTGAGAATTAATGTTTTACTCTCGGCTTTACTAACGTTAGACGGATCGTCTTTCGCATGATTAACAGGATCACGATCAACATGAACACGCTCTACACGAACATAATGACCCGTTGCGATATATTCAGCGCCTAAAACTAAGGCATAATCCAAGAAAGCTTTAAATTTAATTTCTTTATTGCACATAATATCAGGATTAGGGGTTCTGCCATCTCGATATTCTTCTAAAAAGTACTCAAAGACACGGTCCCAGTATTCGGCCGAAAAATTGATCGTTTTAAATGGGATCTCTAATTTATCGGCAATTGATTTAGCATCAGCCATGTCTTTAGCGGCGGCACAATACTCATCCGTATCGTCTTCTTCCCAGTTTTTCATAAAAACACCAATGACTTTATAGCCTTGTTGTTTTAATAAATAAGCAGCTACGGAGGAATCAACTCCACCGGACATACCAACCACTACGGTCGTATTTGAATTGTTTTTTTTGTTATTCATCTTTTACTTTGTAAGCGTGTCATAGCACTCATTAGCTAGGCGATTTTCATCATTATAAAAACTGACAGTTTCTAGTGGTATACGTTTACCATCTAGATAGTCACGAAGACATTGTAAAACAAGGGCACTTCGTAGTTTTTTTGGAGGCATTGCCGCTATTTCTTTAAGACTAAACCATTCATTTGCCAATATATCGGGGTCTTGAGGACTAGGCACCTGATCATCAGGTACATCAC
>Ga0307492_10000073_pt1 | contig 49147 bp, 49 predicted proteins | sample SI3LmetaG_FD_202365 | JGI IMG/M metagenome (GOLD analysis project Ga0307492, IMG submission 202365) | Sea-ice brine microbial communities from Beaufort Sea near Barrow, Alaska, United States - SI3L | ecosystem: Environmental > Aquatic > Marine > Coastal | place: USA: Alaska | collected 2017-05-06 | reverse complement strand
CAAATGTCGGTATTTGTTGGTTTGATTATAACTAACTGTATTGTTATGGGACGAGCTGAAGCTTACGCGATGAAGAACGGTCCGCTGATGAGCTTTTTTGATGGTATTGGAAACGGTTTGGGTTACTCAGTAATATTGATAGCGGTTGCAGTTGTTCGAGAGTTGTTCGGCTCAGGCAGTATTTTAGGATATACCATTTTAACGCCAATAAAAGATGGCGGTTGGTATCAAACAAACGGCTTACTGCTATTACCACCCAGTGCCTTTTTTATTATTGGATTTCTGATCTGGGGGATCCGAACTTGGAAACCAGAGCAAGTCGAGGACGCTAGCTAATGGAACATTATATTAGTCTATTTATACGCTCTGTTTTCATAGAAAACATGGCTCTTTCTGCCTTTCTTGGAATGTGTACTTTTCTTGCGGTATCAAAGAAGGTTCAAACAGCCATGGGTTTAGGCGTTGCGGTTGTTGTGGTACAGGTTATTACCGTGCCCGTGAATAATTTACTTTCAACCTACTTATTACAAGAAGGTGCTCTCGCATGGGCAGGCTTACCTAATACTGACTTGAGTTTCTTGGGGCTAATTGTTTATATCGGCGTTATCGCAGCGCTGGTACAAATACTAGAAATGACTTTAGATAAATTCTTCCCCGCTTTATATCAAGCGTTAGGAATTTTTCTACCACTGATCACGGTTAACTGTGCCATCTTAGGTGGTAGTTTGTTTATGATTGAGCGTGATTATGATTTTGCTGAGTCTGTTGTTTACGGTATCGGTAGTGGATTTGGTTGGGCGTTAGCGATTGTTGCTCTTGCTGGGATTAGAGAGAAAATGAAATATAGTGATGTGCCTGAAGGTTTAAGAGGTCTTGGCATTACTTTTATAACTGTTGGTTTAATGGCATTAGCATTCATGTCATTCTCAGGCGTTCAGCTTTAATACAAAATATGAACTCTCTCGACTCTTCTAAATAGAGGGGTTAACAGAAAGACAAAAATGCTCATATTAAATATCGAGCTTAAGTCATAAAAATTGAACTTAAAAATAAGTTTAAGGATTTAATTAAATGTTTGAAACAATTTTTGTAGGTGTCTCAATGTTTACCGTGGTTATACTAACCTTGGTATTAATTATATTGGCAGCCAAGTCAAGCCTAGTTAGCAGTGGTGCTGTTCGCATTGGTGTTAATAACGAGGACGATAAAACCATAACAACTAATGCTGGTGGTAAGTTACTAAATGCTTTATCTGATATTGGTGTTTTTGTTCCTTCAGCATGTGGTGGCGGTGGTACTTGTGGTCAATGTAAATGTATTGTTAAATCTGGAGGTGGTTCAATACTGCCAACAGAAGAAGGACACATCAATAAGCGCGAAGCGAAAGATGGTTATCGTTTATCTTGTCAGGTGAACGTAAGACAAGATATGGAAATTGAATTACCAGAGGAAATTTTTGGGGTTCAAAAGTGGGAATGTGAGGTTGTGTCTAATGACAACAAAGCCACATTTATTAAAGAATTAGTTTTAAAGTTACCTGAAGAAGAAAGTGTTCCTTTTAAAGCGGGTGGTTATATTCAGATTGAATGTCCTCCGTATAAGCTAAGTTATAAAGAATTTAATATTGACCCAGAATATCACCCTGATTGGGATCACTTTAAAATATGGGATGTAGAATCGGAAGTTAAAGAGAATGTTACTCGCGCTTATTCAATGGCTAACTATCCAGGTGAAGAAGGGATCATCATGTTAAACGTGCGAATCGCTTCACCACCGCCAAGAAATATGACTTTACCAGCAGGTAAAATGTCATCTTATATATTTAATTTAAAACCCGGAGATAAAGTCACTATTTCAGGACCTTATGGTGAATTTTTCGCCAAAGAAACTAAAAATGAAATGGTCTTTATTGGCGGCGGTGCGGGAATGGCTCCAATGCGATCGCATATTTTTGACCAATTAAAACGGTTAAATTCCGATCGTAAAATTTCGTTTTGGTATGGTGCAAGAAGTAAACGTGAAATATTTTATGAAGAAGACTATGACCAATTAGCCAAAGAGAATGACAACTTTGATTGGCATGTTGCGCTATCAGATCCAATGCCTGAAGATAACTGGGATGGCTTAACTGGGTTTATTCATAACGTCTTGTACGATGAATATTTAAAGCTTCACGAAACACCAGAAGATTGTGAGTTTTATATGTGTGGGCCGCCAATGATGAATGCTGCGGTTATTAAAATGTTAGAAGATCTTGGTGTTGAAAGGGATAATATTTTCTTAGATGATTTTGGTGGCTAGTACTTTCGCTACCCACCTTCTCCCGTCAAGGGAGAAGATGTAAATATAGGTTCCTCGACATGCCGCTCAGATCTCTTTTAATAACGCTGCTTTTACTCATATCATCCTGTGTAGATAAAACCAATAATGATGACGAAATAAAATATCGTCAATTCATAGGTTTTACCATGGGTACAACGTATCAAATAACACTTGAATCGACTCAAGAAAAACAGTTATCCTTGAAGCAAAGTATTGATGCTAGATTAATTGAAATCAATCAATTGATGTCCACTTATATAAAAAACTCCGAGCTTTCATTATTTAATCTAAATGAGTCTGATTTATGTATTCCAATGTCTGTAGATAATTTATTTGTTATTGCAGAAGCACAAAAAGTTAGTAATCAAACCAACGGAAAATTTGATATAACACTCGATCCGCTAATCAATGCGTGGGGGTTCGACTCTAAACAAACCAATGATAATATTCCTGAAGATGCGGTTATATCAAACCTGTTAAAAGAAATTGGTTTTACAAAGTTAACAGTGCAAAAAAAATGTATTTTAAAAGAAACAAAAACACTTTCGGTTAATCTTTCTGCAATCGCGAAAGGTTATGCTGTAGATCAGATTGCAAAGCTTATTTCGGGTTCTGGAGTGAACAATTATTTAGTAGAAATTGGTGGTGAAACAGCTTCAAAAGGCGTTAATTCTAAATTGAAAACCTGGCGTTTAGCGATAGAGGCACCGATAGATGAAACACGTCGAATTCAAAAAATATTTGAGCCTCATAATTTAGGTGTAGCGACTTCTGGTAACTATAGAAATTATTTTGAAAAAGATGGTAAACGATATTCGCATACGATTGATCCAACAACCGGAAAACCGGTTACGCATAACCTAGCATCAGTGACGGTTTTACATCAACAAACGATGTTAGCAGATGCTTATGCAACTGCGTTTATGGTGATGGGTGAAGAGTCATCATTGGCTTTTGCAGAAGAGAATAAAATTGCTATTTATCTGTTAATAAAAACCAGTGAAGGTTTTGTCGAACGTCATAGTTCTGAGTTTGATCAATATTTTACGTTAGAACCTAGAGACTGAACATGTTGCAAACATTTATTATCACATTCGTATTATTGTTAATCGTAGTAGCAATTATGTCCGTGGGTTATATTTTCCAAAAAAAGAAAATAAAAGGCAGTTGCGGCGGGATTTCTGATCTTGGATTAGAAAAGGTTTGTGATTGTGATGAGCCATGCGATAAACGAAAAGAAATAATTAAGCGCTTGGACGAGCAAAAACGAGAAGAGGAGCTCATTAATATTAAAAATATTTAATTAATTTGAACGTATCACCATTCGATTATTATCTCGCATCACCTGATTTTCAATTTTAAAGCGCATTGCATATAATCCGTTCACTTTTTTAAGCAAAGGATCAACGACCTTTTTTTCATCGGATGTAAGAGATGTATAATAATTAAGAGGTCTTTGCATCATCCATTGTGAAAAAGGCATCACACTTCTTTGCTCTTCAGTATCGCCAATTTTAAATTGATGCATTCCAAGCATTCTAGGTATTTCAACAGAATGTCCTGTAGAGATATTGTTGGTTTCTTTTGCATACCACTCAGTTAATCTATTAGAGGTGTCTTCTAATATTGGCCATTGGAACTCGAATAAATTTTTCAAAATGGGATAAAGAGTTTCGGGTATTTTATCATTTGCAAAAAGCTCACCTTCCACTTTTGATGCGTCTTTCATTCTTTCTATCCATTTAGAAACTTTCGGGGCTTGTTCGGAAATTAAGTTTTTAGGATAAGGGTCTCGATATAAATGAGCCCATAGTGATGCAATAAAACCAAAATCAGCAATGCAAGGTTTGCTACCTAGTAAAAATTCATAATGTGTAAAATGTTCATTTAATGATGGTAAAAATTCTTTTTCGAACCAAGTTTCTAAAGCAGGTATTGAGTGTTTGGTGATTCCTAGTTTGGGGACCATTGCTTTAAATCGACTACCAATTTTTTTACCAAAAAAGTGTTTTATAAAGCCCGGCATATTGGGAGTTATGATATTGCCAAATTCTTTGTATAAATATGGTTGATTTACAGTATCAAAATTCCAACGGTAATGCATTGCTGGCATCACTAGCCATTCATCACCATAAAGTTCTAGTAAGAGTGAAATTAAACGTTGTTTGGGCGTTGTTGGGTATACAGGGCGACTTGACGGTAGTTCCTCCAAATGGTCGATGATGTTGGTAGTATCTTGAAGATACTCACCACTAGGCGTTTTTACCACAGGTATATATTTAACACCTGTTTTCGGTTCTATAATTTTTTTATACACATCTGCGGTTGATAATACATCATCAAAATTAAATAACTTGTATCGTAAGTAAGCGCGCGCTTTTCCGCTATACATTGAAAAATCAGCGCCATAAAGTGTATAGTCTGCCACGAGATCACCAAATATACTTTTTTGAAGTATTTTTAGTATAGCTTGTTTTTTATTGTAAATAGGTGGCCTCTTTAATTTGTTCTCATAATGTGAAGTAATTAGATATCAGAGGGAAATTCTAATCAAATGACAGCTCAACTTAAATATATTGATATTGGGGTTAATTTAACCAATAAGCGTTTTGATAAAGATCGAGAGTTGATTATCCAGAATGCGGAGAAACTTGGAGTCGTTAAACAGATAGTTACGGGAACTAATTTATTTGAGAGTCGAAAAGCATTTGAGTTGAGCAGACGCTTTCCTCAAAGATTGTATTCGACAGCTGGTTGCCATCCGCATGATGCGAAAGACTTTGAATTAACAGATATTGAAGAATTACATCAGTTAATTAAAGAGACTAACGTAGTAGCAGTAGGAGAGTGTGGTTTAGATTTCAATCGTAATTTTTCACCCGAGCAAGATCAATTGAGAGTGTTTGAACAGCAATTGGAACTGGCAGTTGAATGTCAAAAACCAGTGTTTTTACATGAGAGAGATGCGTTTGAAACGCAATATAAATTGCTTAAAGATTACGCGCACAATTTGAATGGGGGCGTGGTACATTGCTTTACTGGAAAATCTCAACATATGCAGGCTTACTTAGATTTGGGTATGCACATAGGTATTACAGGCTGGATTTGTGATGAAAGGCGGGGCGTCGAGCTATACAATAATGTCCATTTAATTCCGAGTGATAAACTATTACTAGAAACTGATGCACCCTATTTATTGCCAAGAGACTTGAGACCAAAACCAAAGAGTAGCCGGAATTTACCGCAATATTTGCCTCACATAGCTGAAACTATTGCTAGAGCAAGGAATGAGGATCTTGTTGAGCTTACTAATCATTGTTATTTGAATACTGAGCGGTTGTTTGGATTGTGAAAATTAACGCCCGAGAAAAAGTTATCATCTTACATGGATTAGGTCGCTCGCCACGAAGTATGAATAAGATTAATCGAGAGTTGGACATAGTAGGTTATGAAACACTTAATATAGGCTACCCAAGTCATTTTTTAACTTTTGAGGAAATATTAAAGAAACTAATACAAACAATAAAGCCACGAGTAAAAGAGAGTACGCAACAAGATCAAACAGTTCATTTTGTAGGCCATTCATTTGGTGGGATTTTGATTCGGGGCTTATTGGCAAATAAGAATCTTTGGCTTCCTGAAAATTCTAAATCTTTGACCTCAAGTAGATGTGTGATGATTGGTACGCCCAATAAAGGAACTTCAATTGCTAACTTTATGGTGAGTCATTTTTTACTAAAACACCTAACTCCAAAAGTGAGCAAAGAATTGGCTTTAAATAGCGAGTTACTGCAAAAATTACCAGAACCAATAATCGAAACTGGTATAATCGCTGGCAATAAGGCTTTCACTCCGTTAGTGCCCGTAACATGGTTTTATAAAAAAGCCAGTGCCAACGCGCCTGGAGATGGCATAGTAGAGATATCCAGTACCCAGTGTAGCGTTATGTCCGACTTTATTGTTATGCCCTTGCATCATTCCTTTATGATGTGGGATAGTCAGCTTATCAAACAATCTATTCATTTTCTTGAAAATGGTCATTTTAAACATTGAGTTTGAAATGGTTAAACCGATTGGTAAGAGGATGAAAAACTAATTAAGTGAATCGTTATGCCTGCAGATAGCAACTTAAATAAAGAGCCTAATCAGTTTGTGTTATTAAAACAACGTCGATTTTTTCCTTTCTTTTTAACTCAGGCATTTGGTGCTCTAAATGATAATGTATTTAAAAATGCGCTAATTATTATGATTGGATTTAGAGGCATGTCAGCTTTAGGTTTGGATTCCAAATTATTAGTTACGGCTTCGGCAGTGATTTTTATATTACCATTCTTTCTTTTCTCTGCAACTTTCGGTCAACTTGCGGACAAGTTTGAAAAGTCAAAAAGTATCCAATACATCAAAATAGCAGAAATTGCTATAATGCTTTTAGCTACAGTCGGCTTATACCTCAACAATACCGAAATTCTTTTGTCTGTATTATTTTTATTAGGCTTTCAGTCTACAGTGTTTGGTCCAATTAAATATGGCCTTTTACCTCAACACTTAAATGAAGACGAACTAGTTGGAGGAAATGCGTTAATTGAATCAGGTACGTTTTTAGCAATACTGTTTGGAACTATCCTTGGTGGTGTGATTGCAGCTTTAGAAATGGATGTTGCTTTTTGGTTATCGGTGACAACTTTAGTGATTGCATTTGTCGGTTATTTTACTAGTCGACAAATACCTGAGACTCCGCCAGTAGCACCAGAATTAAAAATTAACTGGAATCCAATGACTGAAACGGTCAGAAATTTAAAATTTTTAAAATCGAATAAAGTTGTATTTTTAGGCGTTCTTGGTATTTCTTGGTTTTGGTTTTATGGTGCGGTATTTATTGCACAAATAGCGAGTTACACTCAATATACATTAGCTGGTAAAGAAAGCGTGGCGACTTTAATTCTTGCTGTTTTTTCTATTGGTATTGGGATCGGGTCAGTATTTTGTGAAAAATTATCAAGTGGTCGAGTAGAGATTGGTTTAGTGCCTATTGGTTCTTTAGGTCTGAGTTTATTTGCAATTGACCTTTATTATGCAAATACGCAAACAGGGCTTTCCGCTATTTATTCTTGGAAAGAGTTTATTGATTATACTGGTAGCTTTCGAATCCTACTTGATATGGTAATGATTGGGGTTTTTGGTGGGATATTCACTGTGCCCCTTTATGCATTAATTCAACAACGAAGTGATGAAAAACATTTATCCAGAGTGATGGCAGGCAATAACGTTGTTAATGCACTATTTATGGTCGTTTCCGGTTTGTTTTCAATGGCTTTATTGTCTATGGATTTTTCAATTCCAGAATTATTTTTGATAACAGGGATAATTAATATCTTTGTCGCTATTTACGTTTTCACTAAGGCTCCAGAATTTATTACTCGATTTATTACTTGGTGTTTGATTAATACACTTTATCGAATGAGGCATTTAAATTTAAGCTCAATCCCTAAAAAAGAAGGCTGTGTTTTAGTTTGTAATCATGTCAGTTTTGTTGATGCATTAATTATTGGCGGTTACTGCAAACGTAATGTGCGTTTTGTTATGGATTATCGAATTTTTAAAATGCCGATCGTTGGCCGATTCTTTAAAATTATTGGCGCAATACCAATCGCTCCCGCACACGAAGATGAAAGCGTTATGAAACAAGCCTTCGATAGAATTGCAGAAGCATTAAGTGGTGGTGAAGTGGTTTGTATATTCCCTGAAGGAAAATTAACCGCAAATGGTGAGTTAGGCGAATTTAAGCAAGGGATCGAAAAAGTAATTTCTAGAACACCAGTTCCAGTTGTACCAATGGCTCTTAAAGGCTTGTGGGGAAGTTGGTTTAGCCGTTCAGGTGGTGAGGCTATGAAAGGATTACCAAAACGATTTTATTCCAAAATAGAGCTAGTGGTTGGTGATTTAATTCCCGCAGAACAAGTGACAAGTGAATATTTAAAAGAACAAGTTTTAGCATTGAAGTGCGCTTGATCTGTATTAAATTAAGCGAGTAGCCGGTCCGAGAATAAAAGGAGTCGTAGATAATGATAAAACAATACAATGTAACTCAGTTAAAAGACGAATTAGAAAAGTTAAATTCAAGTACTGACATACCTTGGGTAGTAGAAAATGACAAGTTATTTAAAGTGTTCAAGTTTCCAAACTTTGCCACCGCATTTGGATTTATGACCAGTGTCGCGATTTTCGCTGAAAAGATAGACCATCATCCTGAGTGGTTTAATGTATACAACAAGGTAGAAATTCATCTTACAACTCACGAAGTCACTGGCATTTCTGTCAGAGATTTTAAACTTGCTCTGTTGATAGAAAAACTCACCTTGCCTAAAAAAATAATTGCGTAAGACGTATCTACGTAATTTTTACGCAGTATTGTTTTTGCAGTTTAGCATCCAGGAGAGTTTGTGGCTTAATTAGCGGTTGTCGGACATATTCGAATGCAACATGATAAAGTCATTCTAATTATTGAGTTTACCGCTAAAAACACTCTTGTCAGCGTTTAATGTTAAAACAACCTAATCAAATATTAATATTTAAGTTTTGGAGGCTACATGAGAATGTTACTGGCGATTTTATTTGGCAGTGTTTTGTTTACTAATGCTAGCAATGCAAACCAATCTGTTCAAGATCAAATTATCGACAATGTTCATTCAATGTGGAAAGCCGTAGAAACTAATAATTTAAAAGCCTATTTAAAACATATTCATCCAGATTATTCTGTTTTTGGTGAAGCTGATGTTTATTTACATCAAGGTAAAGATAAAGAAGCGATTGATTACGGTGACTATTTGGGGCGTGTAGAAGCTGTAAGAACTTTTATGCATCAACCGTTAGTTATTATTAGAGGCGATACAGCTTGGATAACTTATCATTGGAATGATGCGGGTTATAGCAGTGGCAAACGCTTCACTTCTCGAGGTAAGGCAACAAGGATTTTTGTTAAAGAGAATGGCCAATGGCTATGTATTCATTCTCATTTTACCGCTGTGCCTTAATACTAAATTTCGTTCCCCACTATTTAATTAACAAAAATTTCATTTGCGCAGAACAAGTGATAAGACATTATTCACATGAACAAGTTTTAGCTGTGTAGCACACTCTATTCGAATTAAGTTAAGGATATATTATCATAGGAAAATGTATTTGTGGAAAAATTCAATTTGAACTGTAAGGTACTATCCCAAATCTTTACCAATGTCATTGTAAGTTGTGTTGAATTCAGCTCCAACGAACTAAAGAGTTCCACATATTTCAATCAGTAAGTTTTTATAAACTTCCCCTTGTTGTTCAAGTGCTTGTAATTTTGCTTTTTAATCTTTGGAATTTTCTCTTCTAAAATATGCTTTTTGCTTTCTAAAGACTATATTTTCGCTCCATTGCTTATATTAATAGTGATGTTGTCATTGTATGACTAAATCTCGATAGACTGATTACTAGCATGACTTGTTTTATTGGTGCCTAATAAAAAACACATAAGTAGTGTTGCGCTCATAGCGACGACCCATTGATTTTTTGACATATTGATATCCTTATATTATTTATAAAAGTGAAACTTCAGTGTTTCTTATGTCGTAAGTCAGGCGAAAAAAATTTGGGTAAAAATTAAATTTTTGTGTAATTTACCGCATTGTCACCAGCTCTTCAGCAGAAGTAGGATGAATAGCAATCGTATTATCAAAGTCAGCTTTAGTGGCTCCCATTTTAACCGCAACAGCAAATCCTTGAAGCATTTCATCTGCACCTAAGCCGATAATATGAATGCCTACTACTTTTTCATTATCACCTGCACAAACTAATTTCATTTTCGTTGCTTGACGGTGCTTTGTTATTGCGGTGTACATCGCGGTGAATCCTGAGGTATATACTGTCACATCGTCACCATATTCCTCGCGAGCTTCTGCCTCCGTTAAACCGATTGTACCGATGGCAGGATGAGAGAATACAACGGTCGGGATTAATTTGTAATCGAGTTTTTCATTCGTTTTACCATTGAACAATCGCTCGGATAATCGTCTTCCCGCAGCGACTGCAACAGGTGTCAGTTGCGCCCTTCCAGTGTTATCTCCAACGGCATAAATGTTGTCTACGGAGGAATTTTGGTATTCATCTGTGACGATATAACCACGAGCGTCTAATTCGAGTTCAATACTTTCAATACCGAGCCCGGTTGTTATAGGTGATCGCCCAATGGCGTAAATGACTGCATCCATATCTGGTATTTCAGCATTCGAATTAGTTGAAATTTCAAATTGCCCGTTGCTGTTTTTACTCAATGTTGTGATCTGAGTTTGTCTATGAATAGTAATGCCTTCTTCTTGCATTTGCTGAACCAGAGTTTCTCTGATGATTGGATCAAACTCTCTAAGCGGATCATCTTTTCTAACCACCAGATGAGTTTCACTGCCTAATGCATTTAGCAAGCCTGCAAGTTCGACCGCAATATAACCTGCGCCAACTATTACCACCTTTTTTGGTTGGCTTTCTAATGCGAAAAAACCATCTGAATCTAATATATGTTCTTTACCCGGAATTTCAGGAACGCTAGGTTCTCCACCCGTCGCAATAAGGATTTTATTGGATGTAATTAATCGATCTCCCACTTTTATAGTATGAGAATCCTGAATAACTGCCCAACCCTTAATCACATCGACGTTATTTTTACTTAATGCATTATCGTAGGAAGTATGAATTCGGCTGATATAAGCTTCTCGGTTATCGACTAAGGTTTTCCATGAGTGGGATTTTAACTCAACGTCAAATCCATAATCCGGGGCATATTTAAAAGCGTCAGCCACTTGTCCTGCAAACCACATGACTTTTTTAGGGACACAACCAACGTTGACACAGGTTCCTCCAAGCGCTTTCGCTTCGATGATCGCACATTTTTGTCCATACATAGATGCTCGGTTAACTGAGGCAATTCCACCACTTCCCCCGCCAATTGCAATGTAGTCGTATTCGTAACCGTGAGAAGCTGTGTTTGTCATAATAATTGTGCCTTTTTTGTCTGTATGTCTATCTTTAATTGCTGAATGGTTTAAATGTTCGGCTAAACTTGCTTGTATATCAATATGCTGATATTTTGCGCGTTATCAACCCTTTTGGCAATTTAAGTATGACTATACTGACGCAAAATAGTAACCCTTTATTATTAAATAATCCTATCGATCGGGTGTCTAGCATTCGACCTGAGCATGTTGTTGCAGCAATTCAACAGGTTATTGATAATAACAAAAAAGAAGTTAAGCGTTTAAAGGATAGTTTAACTTTGAAATTAAAGAACTCTAAAACTTTTAAATGGGAAGATTTTATGTACCCATTAGAAGTGATGGAAGATAAATTAGGTAAAGTTTGGTCTCCAGTGTCCCATCTGAATAGTGTTTGTAATAGTGACGAATTACGTAAAGCTTACGATGATGCTTTAGCTTTGCTAACCGATTATTCGACTGAACAGGGTCAAGATAAAGAGCTTTTTAAACTAACTGAATCTCTCTACCAATCACGCGATAAGTTAAATTTATCGTCTACAAAAATTCATATATTAAAAGATGCACTGATAGGGTTTAAATTGTCTGGGTTAGATTTAAACGAAGAAGATAAAAAGCAATACGGGAAAATTCAGTCAAGATTAGCTGAGCTATCGTCAAAATTTGAGCAGAACCTTATGGATGCAACAATGAGTTGGAGTAAGCATTTTGATAATGTCGCATCGCTTGCAGGTTTGCCAGAAACAGAAATTGAAATGTTAAAAGGTATGGCAAAGGCAAAAGACAGAGATGGTTATTTGGTTACTTTAGAAATCCCAAGTTATATTGCAATTATGACTTACGCAGATGATCGTGAGCTAAGAGAAGAAGTATATCGAGCTTACGTTACTCGGGCTTCCGAATTTTCAGTAGATAAAAACATAGATAATAGTCAGGTAATGGAAGAGTTGTTGATTCTAAAAAATAAAAAAGCAAAGCTATTAGGTTTTAATAATTACGCTGAATTATCTTTAGAAAGTAAAATGGCGAATGACCCAAAAGAAGTATTAGATTTTCTATATGATTTAGCTAAATCAAGTAAAGCACAAGCAAAAGCGGAGTACTCTGCGCTCATCGCTTTTGCATCTGAAAATGGAATAGAGGATTTTAAGGCTTGGGATTCTGCTTATTACAGTGAAAAATTAATGCAAAAGGAATATCAAATCTCCCAGTCACAACTAAGACCTTATTTTCCGATTGATAAAGTAATTTTAGGGCTCTTTGATTTAACCAAACACCATTTTAATGTAGATATTGTAGAAAAAGAAAAAACGGACGTTTGGCATAAAGATGTAAAACACTATCAGATATTTAGGAGTGAAAAAAATCAAAGCATGGCTTCAGAAAAGCATTTGATTGCTGAATTCTATTTAGACCCTTATGCTAGAACTCACAAACGCGGTGGCGCTTGGATGGATGATTATCAAGGAAGGTTTAAGTTACTTGATAAAAATAACGATCAAATTGCCAATCAAATTAAAACGCAAATCCCGATAGCCTTTTTGACCTGTAATTTCACTCCAGCGGCAGAAGGTAAGCCTGCTTTAATTACTCATGATGAAGTGGTGACATTATTCCATGAGTTTGGTCATGGTATTCACCATATGCTAACTCAAGTTGATGAGTTATCTGCGTCCGGTATTGCTAATGTGCCTTGGGATGCGGTCGAATTGCCTAGCCAGTTTATGGAAAATTTTTGTTATCAAGCTGAAGTCCTAGAAAAAATTAGCGGTCACCATGAAACGGGTGAACCGTTGCCAAATGACTTATTAAATAAGCTCATCAAGGCGAAGAATTTTCAATCTGCAATGATGATGGTTAGACAGTTGGAATTTTCTATTTTCGATATTAAGATTCATAAGGGTGATGGATTATCAGTTGGTCAAGTTCAAGAAGTTTTAAATGAAACAAGAGGCGAAGTTTCAGTTTCTACACCGCCTGACTTTAACCGTTTCCAGAACGGTTTTTCGCATATTTTTGCTGGTGGTTATTCCGCTGGGTATTACAGTTACAAATGGGCAGAGGTATTATCAAGTGATGCATTCTCTCTGTTTGAAGAATTAGGTGTTATGAATTTAGAAGCCGGAAAGAAATTCTTAGTTGAAATTTTAGAAAAAGGTGGCTCAGCTGAACCTATGGAGTTATTTGAACAGTTCAGAGGTCGAAAGCCCAATGTTGAGGCGCTGTTAAGACATTCTGGTATTGCAGTTTAATTAACATGGTAGAGATGTTTTGATTGCTGAATTTAAAATATTAGATAAGCAAATTATTAGTTCAACCGATGCTGGTTGTGAAAAGGTAAAAGAGTTCGCTCGGCAATATGATCTAGAAATCATCGAGTCAATCAGTGATTTATCTGATGAGCAGGCTGTTTTTGAATTTAAAAATAATAAATTATTTTTAAATATGTTTTTGGATGGAGATAGTTCTAGCATTCATTTTGATTTAGATGCAGGAAGTGTTAGTTACCGTGCAAAAAAGGTTAGTAAAAGTAATGAATTAATTGCTCGTGCCATTGGCTGTAAATCAAACTATAGACCAAGAGTTTTAGATGCTACAGCCGGAATGGGAAGAGATTCTTTTATCATGGCGAAATTGGGTTGTTATATTTTGATGCAAGAGCGCTGTTTGCCAATTTATTTATTACTTAAAAATGCTTTAAATAGGCTAATTGATAATCAACCGGAATTAAAGAACTCTCTGTATTTACAAAAAACAAATAGTATCGAGTCTTTTGAAAAGCTGGATTCATTTGACGTGATTTATTTAGACCCAATGTTTCCTAGCCGGAAAAAATCAGCATTGGTTAAAAAGGAAATGCGTCTATTTAAAAAACTAGCAGGCGAAGACCAGGATGCCGATAGTTTATTGAGTCGGGCGTTAGAAGCAAATGTAAAAAGAGTCGTTGTTAAGCGCCCTAAAGGCGCTCCAGAACTAAAGTGTTTAAAACCTTCACATCAAATTAGTTCCAAAAACTTTAGATTTGACGTTTATCTGATTAAGACCTAATAAACTCTAAAATATCCGCGCTGGTACTTTCCGCCTGAGCAAATTCATTATTATTGCTAAGGGTTGAATTTATATCACTGAAAAATGTTCCCATATCATTCAGTGAGGTCATCATCATTGAAGTTAATTTAAAACAAGTTTGCATTGGATTTTTTTCAAGTCGACGGATCGTATTAACGTGAAACATTAAACCATTTAATCGCTTTTGGTATTTTTTAGGTGCATCAGTCACACAAGTCTTTAGCCAGTCGGTACGTTTTGCTTCAAATGCTTCAGGATCACTTTTATGAAGTGATGCCCATTCTTCAAAATCAAAATCAGGCAAGTTTGTAAAATGATTTTGCAAATTCTGCTGCTTATTTTTATCGTTTGATGTTTCCATATTAATCCCCCGGCTGTGTTCTAATATTTGCTAACTCCGCTTAAATTAGAACTCGTGCTTGTTAATCGGATGTTTAGCTTACAAACAAAAGTATTGGATTAAAAGGGTAATAATAACCATAAAAATCTCTTGTGGAGATTTTTATGGTTATTTGTTGAGCTTTTTCTAGTGGAGTACTGTCGTTAACCTGTTGATTAATGCTCAAAATAATCACTTGTAAATGATTGTTAGTTTGCTGCTTGAAATATAATCAATAGTAATTAGAAAGCTATAAAAGTAGACATAAAAGTCTATCCAAGTAGAGTATTTTGATTATATTGGTTCAATCAACCCGTAAGTTAAACGACTAGAAGTCTTCATTTTTAAAATACGCCAAGCATTATCCAAAAAATTTAAAGCTAAACTAGCTTCCATTTCTATATAAACTTTTGCTCCTGGAGCTAGAATAGCTTGAATGTTTTTAAGAGTTTGTTGAATTAAATCGAGTTCATAGGGGGGATCTAGAAACACTAAATCAAACCTTTCAATCGTGTTTTTCAAGAATTGCTCTGCTGTTTGATTTATACAGGTATTTGTTTTTTCTGAATGATTATCGGTTCTAGTTTGGTTGGATGTAAGCGTATCCAAGTTGTTTTTTATATTATTGATCGCCTTTAAATTGTTATCCACAAAGCTAACGTTTGAGGCACCTCTTGAAAGCGCTTCAAAACCAAGCGCTCCACTTCCTGCAAACAAATCTAAACATTTTGCTTGGTAAATGTCTGCCGATAACCAATTAAAGAGGGTTTCTCTCACTTGATCTAGAGTGGGTCTTAGTCCTTGCGCTGACTCAAACGACAACTTTCGACCTCTAAATTGACCACCAATTATTCTCAATTGGCTTACTGTTGGGCTATTGTTTGATGTTTTACGAGCGCCAATTTTGTTTCTTTGTTTCTTATTTTTACTCGATTGCGGCATAAAAATTTCTATTGCTCTACCAAGAGTGAGGTAGTGTTCGATTAATCGTAATCCCATTAGCGTCTTGAGTAATATATCCGCCAGTTCGTAAATCCTTTAGTATTCGAGCGACCATTTCTCTAGAGGCGCCAACACGGCTAGCAATATTTTGCTGTGTTAGTTTTTCGGGGATGATTCTGACACCGTTTATTTCTTCAGAAAGGGTTAAAAATGTGACTGCAATGCGCTGGTAGACATCCATTAATCCAAGTTTTCTAATCGTTTCAGTTGCTTCAATCAATCGTGTCGATAAGTTTTCAATTAACGCAATAGAAAATGCGGGATAGGAAGATAGGCAGTGCTTAAAATCAAATTCTTGCATTACTCCAATTTTACATTCTTCAAGTGTCATCACAGAGGCTGTTCTTGGGATCGATTTAACTAGTCCTAGTTCACCAAAAAAGTCGCCAGGTACATGGGTGTTAATGATGATTTCTTTGCCACTTTTATCATTTAGATAAACTTTAACTTTACCTTCCAATAAAAAATAAAGACTATGTGAATCATCACCTTCGGTGACTATTTGTGTCTTTTTGCGGAAATTACGATGATGCACATGGGACAATACCTCATCGATTTCTTTTTGTTCTAAGTAATTAAATAGATCAAAAGCGTTAAGATCGATCATAAAACCTCCTTTTGTTATTTGTATTATTATAAAAAAGACAAAAATAAAAACATATATTGTAATTATTACACATTTTTACTGACAAGAAGTACCCTATTTTAAAAGGTATAACCTGCGTATACTACGCAAAGAATCGTCTGCAAAACATCTATTCGTTCTCATTTTTATCTATAGAAGCACTATTTTAATGTTTTATTAATAGAAACATGCAGATAAGAGTAATAATTTAGTAGATTAATCATTGTGTTACATTAAAACGACCATGGTTTTCAATTAAATTTGTATCAGTTTTTTTAACTAATAAAGTGAGTTTTGAGGGTTAGATTTGTTTGGTTTGATTAGAAATTTTCCCAAGCATTTAGTACTAGCCGCATCAATGCTGATTTGTCAGAATCTGCACGCGGGTAAACTAAGTGAATCAGGTGCTCATAAGAGCATCTACGTAACTGAGTGGGCAAAGTTAAAACATAAAGCTGAAATTGGTGATCCAGAAGCATTATTTGCTTTAGGAAATTATTACTATGAGCCTCCAAAAGGAAGTAGTTTTAGACAAAACTATTTGAAGTCTGCGGAGTTTTACTTTCAATCGGGTATTCGAGGTAATGCGTCTGCTCAGTATAATTTAGCGCTTATGTTTCACCGAGGAGTTGGTGTTGCTAGTAACTACATTCAATCATATGCTTGGTTTAAATTAGCATCGAGCAATCAAAGTCCCGTCGCAATAAATACTAACCTTGTTTCTAGTCAAGCGTTAGAGACTTTAGAGTCAGAATTAACCGCGAAAGAGTTGATTAAAGCAAAAGAGTTAGCTCAAGCTTATAAAGAAATTGTTTCAAATAAACGCTATCGAGATGCTAAATTTCCTGATAAGTAGTTCTCTGAGAAATAACTCCCTGAGAACTAGTCCATTCTTTAAAGTAGGTTCCTGAAAGATAGCACGCAAATAGCATTAATTTGATTAGGAAATAACCTTTACGCTAGCGCTGATTTTTGGGCCTCGATTATCTCTTTAATTCCCTGTTGCCCCAAACTCATCATTTCAGTTAACTCTTCTTGAGTAAAGGTCGCTCCTTCAGCGGTTCCTTGAATTTCAATAAAGCCATTTTCTTCATTCATGACAATATTCATATCGGTTTCAGCAACGGAGTCTTCAGGGTAATCTAAGTCAAGCACGGGTGACCCTTTGTATATTCCCACAGACACTGCGCCAATCATGTGTTTAATAGGATTAGTTTTAATTTTCTTTTTTCGTATCATTTGATTAATAGCATCTACTAAAGCAATACAGCCACCAGATATTGACGCTGTACGAGTGCCTCCATCGGCTTGCAATACGTCGCAATCAATGTGAATAGTATATTCACCTAATAAGTTCAAATCGATCGCTGCTCTCAACGAACGGCCTATTAACCTTTGAATTTCTTGGGTTCGACCACTTTGTTTACCGCGTGCAGCTTCTCGATTATTTCTAGTGTGAGTCGCTCGTGGCAACATTCCATATTCTGCAGTCAACCAGCCTTGCTTTTTGCCTTTTAAAAAACGAGGAACACCTTCTTCAATAGTTGCGGTACAAAGTACTCGGGTTTCACCCATTTCAAACAATATCGAACCTTCAGCATAATTAGTGAAGTTTCGGGTAATTTGAATCGGACGTAATTGGTTACTGGTTCTGCCGCTTGGACGCATAATATTATCTCTTTTAAAATTAGGATGTGATTTTAACCAATAATCAATGAATTTGTTGTTTTATCTAGCTGTTTTATCGAATATTTTAAAGGATCACGTTACAATTTCTACTTATTGGAGAGCGAATCAAGCTTGTTGAGTTATACAATTATAAAATAGGTCATTAAATGAAGCAAAAAGTTAGTAAAATCAAAAGCATGACAGCATTTGCGAGACAAGGCATAGAAAAAGACTGGGGTTCTGCAACTTGGGAGTTACGTTCCGTTAATAGCCGCTATCTCGAGACTAATTTCAGACTACCGGAACCATTTAGGTATTTGGAATTTAATTTAAGAGCGAAGCTTAGGAAAAAATTACAAAGAGGAAAAATTGATTGTAATTTAAAGATCGATACCTCAATTGCGTCGACCGGTGCTTTAAGTTTAGATAATGACCTGGCATATTCCCTTATCAAGGCCCATAAAGAATTCCAACAAATTGCCAATAGCGAGCAACCAGCAGACCTTACCCGATTATTAAATTGGCCAGGAGTGATAAAAAGCGCCCAAGTTGATGGTGATAAGATGGAAGCGGAATTGTTAATTGGTTTAGATGAATCAATTGAGCAGCTAATTAGCATGAGGGAGCGTGAAGGCGATAGCTTGTCAGAAATTATTAAACAACGCTTAGAAGGAATGAGTCAACAAGTTGAATTAGTAAGAAACCAAATGCCTGCGATAGTGCAATGGCAAAAAGATAAAATTTTGAAACGTTTCGAAGAAGTAAAACTTGAGTTTGAAGAACAACGAATTGAACAAGAAATGGTGATAATTGCTCAGAAAATTGATGTAGATGAAGAGCTCGACCGACTTGATACTCATATTCAAGAAGTGGGACGTTTAATAACGAAAGGCGGTGCCGTTGGTAGAAGGTTAGACTTTTTAATGCAAGAGCTCAATCGGGAAGCAAATACCTTGGGATCAAAGTCGATTAATAGTAAAACTACTGCTGCGTCAGTTGAGTTGAAAGTTTTAATTGAGCAAATGAGAGAGCAGATCCAAAATATTGAGTAGTGTTTTTTAACTCTTTCAGATTATAAAAAAGTCCGCTAAAACCGCTTATATTGCGGCTTTTTGGTTTTCAATTGTTAAACTACTTACACAATAGTATACAAGGTAATGTTGATCCTGCTCCTGAACCATATGCCGTTGATAAGATTATCAGCTCTAAAGAAGTCCAAGAACTAACTAGCTTCTCACGAACAACAATTTGGAGACTTGAATGCAAAGGAGAGTTTCCAGCAAGAATTCCGCTCACGTCAGGTAGTATCGGTTGGCGTTTGAGTGAGGTTCAGGCTTGGATTCGTTCTTGTTAACAGATTATTCATTTAACAACTTATATATTGTAATTTCAATTTACAGCTTATAGGTTGTTTTATGTATTTACAGTATATATACTGTTACTTTGTTTTACAGCTTATAAATTGTTTATAGGATGGATTGGTATGTATTATACAATCAGCACGCTAGATCAATTAAAACCTGTTTTAATTGGATATCGAAAAAAACAAGGGCTATCTCAAAAAGATATGGCGATAAAGCTCGGTATTAAACAACAAAGTTATCAATACCTAGAATCTAATCCTCAAAAAATTACGGTTGATCGTCTTTTCAAGGTATTAACTTTGTTAGGAGTGAAACTACATTTTTCTGATAGTGAGTTAAATGCAGATACTACTCACGCTTCAAGGCCAATCTCAAGTGATAGCAATTCAGCTAGCACTAATTCCGGTAATGGCAATTCCAATAACACCAATTCAGTCAAGAATAGCCATAAGGAAGTATGGTGATGGCTAGACGTGCTTTGAAACAATTAAAAATATGGATGAATGGTGAATATGTCGGTTATTGGGGGAAAAAAGCAGGAGTTGAAGAGCTTCAATATGATGAGTCGTGGGTAGAAAGTGATCGTGGGCGGCCTTTATCCTTGTCACTGCCCTTTACACCCGGTAATCAAAAACATCGTGGTGATAACGTTAAGTTTTATTTTGACAATTTGTTGCCTGATAGCACTAATATACGGGAGCGGCTGGCACAGAAATTTGATTCACGAAGCGTATCACCATTTGATTTATTAGCTGAATTAGGTCGAGATTGTGTAGGGGCAATACAATTACTTCCACCTGACGAGATACCAAAAGATATTGATAGTATTTTTTGTAGACCTCTATCAGAAAAAGGCGTTGCAGATATTTTGAGAAATACAGTATCTAATCATTTTGGTCATGACAATACAAATGGAGAGTTGAGAATATCACTTGCGGGCGCACAAGAAAAAACAGCGCTTCTTTGGCATAAAAATCAATGGTGCGAACCTATAGGGACAACGCCAACCACTCATATATTTAAATTACCTTTAGGGCTTGTCGGTGACATGAAAGCCGATATGAATGAATCTGTAGAAAATGAGTGGCTATGCTCAAAAATAGTGGCTGCTTTTGGTTTGCCTGTTGCGCACTGTGATATTGGCCAATTTGAAGATAAAAAAGTTTTGATTGTTGAGCGGTTTGATAGAAAGTTATCATCAGATAAACGTTGGATTATTCGTTTGCCGCAAGAGGATATGTGTCAGGCAAAAGCAATATCACCCCTAAAGAAATACCAAAGTGATGGTGGGCTTGGCATTACAGACTGCATGGGAATACTGGATGGAGCAAATAGGCCAGCTGCCGATAAGCTCATATTTTTCAAAGCTCAAATAATTTTTTGGCTATTAATGGCAACCGATGGTCATAGTAAAAACTTTAGCATTCGTCACACATCGAGAAATCGATTTGAGTTAACACCTCTTTACGACATTCTATCAGTACACCCGATTATTGGAGGTAGAAATGGTCAAATGGCCATTCAAAAAGCTAAAATGGCTATGGCCGTTAGAGGAAGTAAAAATTATTACTTAATTAAAACAATACACCGTAGGCATTATATTCAGCATGCAAGATCTGTAGGTATTTCAGTCACTGAGGCAGACAAAATAATGACAGATATTATAAATTCAACAGAAGAAGTCGCGCATAATATTTATAAAATTCTTCCTGATGATTTTCCTAATGGTTTGGCTAATAAAATACTTGAAGGCATGCTTAAACAGGCAGATTTTATGGGAAGTCAGAGAAGTGAGATTTAAAGTTTATTATAAATTCATCAATAACATCAACTAGCCAAGGACATAATTATTGATGTAGACTATTTACATCAATTGAATTTTACTAAATGGTGACATAAGGTGTTTTTAGCCTGAAAATATCGGCTCAACCTATTGAAAATAATACGATTTATTTTATTATTGCGTAAGCAGATCCAAAATATTGAGTAGTTATCAAATGAAATGTTTATTGTTTAGACCTTGTAAAACTTACCTGACCCTCTATCTTCGGAGCCACGAGAAACGTTGTACCGTTGGGGCGATTTTGATCAGAGCGAGAGTTACACCCTCTATGTTCGACAGCTAATTTATTTGGCTAAAACTTACTGGGATATGGTGCAGGATAGACTTTTTTACAATAAAACATCGGTTGGTGAAGAATTAAGTCTGCAACATGTTGGTCAAATTATGAATGGAAATGTAATAGTACTCAATGGCACCTCAAGCTCAGGGAAAACAACTTTAGCTCGTGAGCTTCAATCTCAGTGCACCGAAGTTTAATTACTTTGTTCTTTGGATGCCTTTTTGGACATGACACCTCATGGTATAGCTGCAGGGTCAAAGAATTTTCCAAAGCAATGCGCACTAAAGATCATTGATAATTTACAGTAATTAACATATGACAGATTATTCAAATGGACGCTCAACAGTTGGCTAATTGTATTCTTCCCGATATTGGTTATGTAAAGTACCTAATGGATGTTTTGGAAGAGATAGTCACTAAACCCCTTATGCAAACTTTTTCCAAATATATCTCGTCTAAGTTGATATTGAGTTAACTATATCAATAAAAAATAGTCATTTTTTTAATGATAATCATAATTGTTGGTCAAAATAATAAAATTATTTGAATAAAAAACGCTAACGCATTGATAAAAATAGTATTATTCCGTTGGCATCACTATTGCTTGTTCATTATCCACAGTACAAAACAAAATAATTAACAAAGGGAAGAAATATATGTCTAACTTTAATTCAAAACTAACAATCGCAACAACTTTAGCTTTATTGCTAACGGGTTGTATAACCATCAATGCTACATCTTTAGATTTCAATGAAAGCAAAAACCTAAGTCTATCAGCAAAAGAAATCACCCAACTAAATATCGACGCAGCCGCAGGCTATTTGAAAATTATCGGCGATGATTCTATTAGTGATATTCAAGTAACAGCAAATATTGAAGCTTATAATGAAGATTTTAAATTAAGCCTTAAATCAAATGGTGATTACGCAGAGCTAGAGGCAGATGCCAACCCCGGCAGTCATATTCAGTGGGGTAATAACAGTGCTAAAATCGATCTGACGGTTAGGTTGCCGAGTAATATGAAGTTAAAAGTCAAAGACGGATCTGGCAAAATTACCATTACTAACATCAAAAACAACGTTAAAATCGATGATGGCTCTGGCAGCATGGATATTACCGATATTCAAGGTAGTTTAGAAATCGAAGATGGTTCTGGCAATATAACTGTCGACCAGGTAAGTGGTAATATAAATATTGATGACAATTCCGGTAATATGGAGATTGAGAAGGTTGGAGGCACTTTAAATATTGAAGATGGCTCTGGCAACATAATTATTAATCAGGTAAGCGGTAATATCGATATTGATGATGATTCCGGTACTATAAATATTGAGATAGTTGGAGGAAGTTTAAACATTAAAGATAGGTCTGGAGATATCGATATTACTGACGTTTCGGGATTGGTCACAATTGATGATGGCTCTGGTGATATAAATCTTAAAACGCTACACAAAGGTTTAACTATTGTTGAAGAAGGAAGCGGCGGATTAAAAATGGATGATATTAAAGGCTCGGTTTCAATTAAATAACTTTTGCTAGGAGCGTCGGGCGAATGTTGACTTGGAACTTACATTCACAGTTCAAACACCTCGAACTTAGTTAAATAACTTAAATACTTTCGAGGTTTATTGTTGAATAAATTTGCAGCCTCTTTTAAATTTTTTTATTGACCAGTAAACGCCCTGTTTTTCTAAGAGTGTCAATTACTTCCAACGGTAATCATTGGGTATTCAATAAATAATTTTTTTAATATAATTTATCGCTTAACCGGCACAGGTTTATTCCTTTCAGCAATCTTCTTCAAAGCGGCAAAAACAGGCGGAAACGCAGGTCGTTTTACATAAGTTCCTGTCCCAGCTTCAACTCTCAATTCACCATTCGCATATTTAAGCTCGCCATTACAAATTGTGTTTGATGCAATTCCTTTCACTTTCCATCCCTCAAAAATATTAAAATCAATATTTTGATGATGAGTGTTTTTGGAAATCGTTTTAGTCGCTTGTTGATCCCAAACGACGATATCGGCGTCCGCGCCAACTTGAATAACGCCTTTACGAGGATAAATATTAAAAATCTTTGCGCTATTTGCCGAAGTTACCGCAACAAACTCTTGCGGCGTTAAACGGCCGGTATTAACACCATGTGTCCATAACATTGTCATACGGTCTTCAACCCCGGCAGTGCCATTGGGGATTAATGTAAAATCATCTTTTCCAGCGGCTTTTTGATCTGCACAGAAACAACAATGATCGGTCGCGGTCGTTTGCAAATTGCCCGATTGTAAACCTTTCCATAATGCATCTTGATGTTCTTTAGAGCGAAAGGGTGGCGACATGACATGGGCTGCTGCGAATTCAAAATCTGGATTTTGATAAACACTGTCATCAATTAATAAATGTCCTGCAAGCGCTTCTCCGTAAACTCTTTGACCGGCATTTCGCGCCCGAGTAATTTCATCTAATGCGTCTTTAGTCGAAACATGGACTAAATAAAGTGGTAATCCAATAACTTCCGCCAATCGAATTGCACGACTCGCCGCTTCACCTTCTGCTGCAGGAGGGCGGGATAAAGGATGCGCTTCTGGTCCAGTCATTCCCATTTCTAATAATTTGCGTTGCAATTGATAAACTAGTTCACCATTTTCTGCATGAGCGGTGACTATTGCACCTAGCTCTAAGGAACGAGAAAAACTGTTATATAAAACTTCATCATCCGCCATAATGGCGTTTTTGTATGCCATGAAATGTTTAAAACTATTCACTCCCTCTTCTCGAACCAATGTTCCCATATCTTTATAAACGCTATCATCCCACCAAGTCACAGCAACGTGAAAAGAGTAATTTGAACAAGATTTTTCTGACCATTCTCGCCAGGTTTTATAAGCATCCATCAGTCGCTGTTGCGGACTAGGGATGACAAAATCGATGATCGTTGTTGTTCCACCAGCAAGCCCTGCAGCAGTGCCAGTAAAAAAATCTTCTGAGGCAACCGTTCCCATAAATGGAAGTTGCATATGGGTATGTGGATCAATTCCACCCGGCATAACGAGTTGACCGGAAGCATCGATGACCTCTGCTTTAGACGGCACATCTAGACCAACTCCAATGGCTTTTATTTTGCCATCTTCACAATAAATATCGGCTTTGAAAGTTTGATCGGCGTTAACAATGGTTCCACCACGAATAATAATAGACATAGTCAATTTTCTCCTCTCTTTTTGTCTTAAAGACAAATCAATCTCGTCGCTGCAAAATTAAGTACAATACACCAGCAATAAATAAACCCACAAACCATGCATAATTGTAAATGCTGTTAAATATCTGAGGTACATCGCTAATTAGATCGGCTTTAGATAGAAAACCGGGTAAGTTTGGTAAAATTCCGACAATTAAAGCAATGATTCCAGCTTTGTTCCAAGCACCATATTGTCCTTTGTGATCAAACAATGCTTCTTGATCTAGTTGACTTTTTCGGACAATAAAATAGTCGGCTATTAAAATTCCCGCTATTGGCCCAAGTAATGCGGAATAACCAATTAGCCAGACAAATAAATAACCACCGGAAGTCTCTAATAGTTTCCATGGAAAAATGGCAATTCCAATTCCTGCAGTAATATAACCGCCCATTTTAAAGCTAATCTTGCGTGGATTAAGGTTAGAAAAACCATAAGCCGGCGCAACTACATTTGCCGCTAGGTTAGTGGTTAAGGTTGCCAATACTAACGCTGAAAGTGCAACAACTACTCCAAGCCCCCCCATTCGTCCTGCCAGAACAATAGGATCCCAAATGGCTTCACCATAAATAGTGACAGTTGCCGAGGTAACCGCGACGCTAATAAAAGCAAACAAAGCCATAGGCAGTGGCAAACCGATCGCCTGACCAATCATTTGGTCTTTTTGACTCTTGGCAAAACGAGTAAAATCCGGAATATTTAAAGCCATCGTTGCCCAAAAGCCGACCATAGCCGTTAAACTAGCCACAAAAACTGTCCAAAACTGTCCTTCTTTAACGCCACCTTGAATAAATTGTGAAGGTGCTGACAACATTTCGCCAAACCCCCCCGCTGTAAAATAAGCCCAGCCTAATAATGTAAAGCCCATTGCAATTAAAAATGGGGCGGCATAAATTTCTAAACGACGAATGCTTTCGGTACCATTTTTAATAAAATATAAATGCATCACCCAAAATGCGATAAAACAAACAAACTGGCCGAAATCAATTCCTAAGAAAGGCAGAGCATCGCCGGCGATAGAGTTTCCGGATAAACCATTGACGATAACATAAATGGCTGATCCACCAACCCAAGTATTGATCCCAAACCACCCACACGCAACCAAACCTCTAGCGAGAGCTGGTATTCTTGCGCCTTTGGTACCAAAAGCAGAGCGTAGCAAAACAGGAAAAGGAATACCGTGCTTAGCTCCCGCATGACCAATTAACATCATTGGCAGCAAAACAATCACATTGCCTAGAAGGACTGTTATGACTGCTTGCCACCATGCCATTCCTTCCGCGACTAATCCTCCAGCAAGCATATAAGTGGGAACACAAACCACCATAGCCACCCACAAAGCAGCATAAGATTTCCAGTCCCAAGTCCGAGTCTCGAGAGTCGTCGGAGCCAAATCTTCATTCCATAAATCATCTGATGTTCGTGTTAAGTTGTTTGGAGTGTTATCACTTGATTGGTTCATGTTTCTCCTTCTAAATTTGTATTATCAATTTTTCGTACTCATTCTCCCCAGGCAACTCCTTGGAGGGAGAAAATTAAGCCGATATTGTGTTTTGAAAGATTATTACTCTAAATCAGTGAGTCTAGTATATGCATCAGGACGACGATCTCTGAAGAACTGCCAGTTATTACGTACATCTTGGATCATACTCATATCCATATCATGAATAATTAATTCATCTTGATCACGGCTCGCTTCTTTTTCGATTTGACCACGTGGGTTAACAAAATAACTTTGTCCATAAAATTCACCAATGTCCCAAGGTTGTTCATGGCCAACACGATTAATCGCACCAATCCAGCAACCATTCGCGACCGCCGAGGCTGGTTGCTCAAGCTTCCATAAGTATTCTGAAAGTCCGGCCACAGTTGCCGATGGATTGACGATGTACTCGGCACCATTTAAAGCCAATCCGCGCCAACCTTCCGGAAAATGCCGATCGTAACAAATATACACACCAAGTTTGCAGTATTGAGTTTCAAATACTGGCCAATCTGAGGCCCCTGGTTTAAAAAAGAATTTTTCCCAAAAACCAGCGACTTGTGGAATATGCGTTTTACGATACTTACCTAAATAACTTCCATCGGCATCGATGACTGCTGCAGTATTGTAATAAACACCACTGACCTCATCTTTTTCGTAAATGGGAACAACGATCACCATTTTATATTCAGCAGCAAATTCCTGCATTAATTTTACAGTAGGACCATTAGGTATTGCTTCAGCACTCGCATACCATTTAGGATCTTGGCTAGGGCAAAAATAAGGCTGAGTGAAAACTTCCTGGAAGCAAAGAACTTGTACGCCCTTTGCACCGGCTTCGCGAATGTAAGGAATATGTGCCTCGATCATCGCTTGGCGGATCGTTTCTGGGTCATTATCGGTTGAAGATTTTAATGCTAACTGAATAAGACCGCCTCTAAGTGTTGCTCTTTTTGTCATAATTATTATCCTTTTTTTAAATTATTTTTTATTTAGTTCTTTAATTAACACTAGCTCATTGGATTAAGTGGATGCTCCGGCCATGTCAAATACGGCAGTCCATTGTCTACCGGCAGCATTTCAATACATTCAGGTACCGGACAAACATGCACACATAAGTTACAACCAACGCATTGATCATCAATTACAGTGAACTTTCGTTTTCCGTCTTCAGCCACCGCAAATTCTATCGCCTGATGACTAGTATCTTCACAAGCAATATGACAACGCCCACATTCAATACAACTTTCCGGGTCGATAAACGCTTTGGTATCATAGTTGATGTTAAGTTCGTTCCAGTCGAGTGTGTTGGGTATTGCCATCCCTTTAAATTCATCAATTGAGGCATAACCTTTGGCATCCATCCAATCGGACAAACCTGCGATCATGTCGTCGACGATCCTGAAACCATACAACATTGCTGCGGTACACACTTGTAAACCATCTGAACCTAGCGCGATGAATTCCGCAGCATCACGCCAGGTTTCAATACCGCCAATCGCCGAGATCTGCAAATCACGAGTCGCTTGATTGCGGGAAATTTCCGCTACCATGTTAAGCGCAATCGGCTTAACTGCGCTTCCGCAATAGCCGCCATGGGTGCCTTTGCCATCAACCACAGGGGTCGGAGCCATTTGATCTAAATCTACAGAAACAATCGAATTAACCGTATTGATCAATGAAACTGCATCCGCGCCACCTTGTTGAGCAGCCTCCGCAGACCATAAAATATTCGTTATATTTGGGGTTAATTTGGTAAAAACCGGAATATCGACCGCTTCTTTCACCCATCGAGTAACTTTTTCGACCATTTCGGGCACTTGACCAATAGCCGAACCCATTCCCCGTTCACACATGCCATGCGGACAACCTAGGTTTAGCTCCAATCCATGAACGCCACTTTCAGCGATGGCAATCGCGAGATCTTTCCAAACCTTTTCATCGATGACCGCCATCATCGAACCGATGATAACGCGGTCAGGCCACTCTTGGCGAACTTGACGAATTTCATTTAAATTAGTTTGTAAGGGTCGATCTGAAATCAATTCAATATTATTAATTCCGAGGATATGCTGATTACCATTTTTATGCACACCGTAGCGACTAGACATATTGATCACTGCTGGATCTTCGCCAAGTGTTTTCCAGACAACCCCGCCCCAACCTGCTTCAAAAGCGCGAACTACGTTTATATATTTATCAGTAGGTGGCGCAGAAGCTAACCAAAAAGGATTGATACTCTCGATCCCAGCAACTGTGCACTTTAAATTAGCCATTAACTCTCTCCCCCAACGCTCAAACATTCAGACGATTTTGACAAATAATTATTAATCGCATGAGCCGCTTGTTTACCATCTTCCACCGCTTGGACGGTTAGATCTTCGCCAGAAGCAATACAATCACCACCGGCAAATAGACCTTTTATTGATGTTTGATAATCGTCGGATACCACTATTTTTCCTTTTTTAATCTCAAGATCTAAAAAAGTGCTTTGAGCAAGTTTCTGTCCGATGGCTATTAGCACCATATCGGTTGGTAATTGGTAACTCTCTTCGCTCGAAATGAGCTGATTATCTTTACTCTGCATACGAGCAAACTCTAGACTTGCCATCGACGTATGATCAATAAATGACTTAGGGGCAGAATAAAACCTGAAATTAACGCCATTTTGACGAGCTAAATCAACTTCCCATGGCGTGGCGCTCATTGATTCTTCGCCGCGTCGATAGACTATTGTGACATTCTCCGCGCCTAATCGTTTCGATTGGATTGCTGCATCAATTGCGGTATTACCCGCACCAATCACGATCACTTCATTTCCGACTGTGATAGAGGATTTATCCTCTGTTTGGCGAATTTTTTCGATAAACTGAATAGCATCAATTACTCGTGCATCACTTTTATCGTCAATTTCTAGTTGATTAACATGACTCAAACCAACAGCAGTAAAAACAGCATCAAAATCTTCCAGTAAGCTGTCTAAAGTCAGTTTGTCGCCGAGTTTTTGACCATACTGAACCTTTTGGCCATATTTAATATGAATTCCCCCAATATCCAACAAAAATTCAATTTCTTTTTGAGCAAAATCATTTGCCATTTTATAGGCAGCAAGACCATATTCATTTAATCCACCCGCTTTATTTTTCGCTTCAAAAATGGTGACATCATGCCCCAACATTGCTGATCGATGGGCACATGCAAGCCCCCCTGGACCGGCTCCAATTACCGCTATGTGTTGGCCACTAAGTGATGCGCGTTGGAAGGGATGAGCGATATCTTGTTCAATCAGATGATCGACCGCAAACCGCTGTAGTGAACCGATCTCGACCGGTTGATGTTGTGAAACATTCAATACGCATGCTTGTTCACATAAAATTTCAGTCGGACAGGCTCTTGAACAAGTTCCACCCATAATATTTTCCGAAAAAATTGTCTTTGCTGAGCCGATTAAACTACCGGATCTGATCTGGTGGATAAAGGTAGGTATGTCGATGGAAGTTGGGCATGATGTTATGCAAGGTGCGTCATAACAATATAAGCATCTATCAGCTTCAGCTTTTGCCTGAAGGGGGCTAAGAGGTGCATGGAGATCATCAAAATTGGCATCGAGCGCTTCTTTGCTCAGTGCTCCATTACGCTTAGTATTACACAATCCTAGGGTCATGTTGATTCCTTAAATCGGCTAATTTTTTCTGCGACATATCTTACAACAAGCGGGAACAGTATTAAATCCTGACTATTTAGTCAAGAAGTAATCAATTGTATAATGTTTAGATGAGTTTTATTTTCGTTCACTTTGTTCTTAACCGAGAAAAAACACAAGAAAGCTTTGAACAAAATTATTTTATGGCATACTTCACATTAACTATTCATACATTGTTAAATAAAACGATTGTGGGATGTAAAAGTTCATTGTCATCAAGTTTTGACTCAAGCTTCTAGCTTTAAAAGAGTCTTCTGTTGATTTTTAAGGAAAGTTGTTAAAATATGGTAGCCAAAGCTAATTTATTTGTTGTATCTGCGCCTTCCGGTGCCGGTAAAACTAGTTTGTTAAAACAGTTAATTAAAGAGTTAGGGTGCGTGCAAACTGCAATTTCACACACCACTCGCGATAAGCGCGAATCGGAAGTGGATGGCAAAGATTATCATTTTGTCACAGCAGACGAGTTTAAATTTTTAATAGATGAAGGTGCTTTTCATGAATATGCGACGGTGTTTGGCAATTCATATGGTACAAGTAAGTCTTCTATTACTACACAAACTAGTCAAGGTATTGATGTTATTTTAGAAATTGACTGGCAGGGTGCTCGCCAAATTAAACAGCAGATCCCTAAAAGTCGTTCGGTCTTCATTTTACCGCCAAGTCAGGCGGCTTTGGAATCTCGATTACAAGGACGCGGTCAAGATGATGATTCTGTGATAAATCAACGAATGAGTGAAGCAATTAGTGAGATGTCTCACTATAATGAATATGATTATTTGGTGATTAATGATGACTTTTCCATGGCTGTAGAAGAGATCAAGGCAATTATTCAAGCCGAAAGGCAAAAATTACCTATTCAACAACTAAAACATGCTCAAATGTTGAGCAATCTTTTGGAGTAATAGGTTATATAAGGTAAACTATGCGACCTTTTTTGATGCTTGATTTTGAGCAGTAGTATCATTAAAAATATAAAGCTTGGTGGTATTTTTGCATCCACTAGCAGATTAATAAGATTAACATTACAGTTCGGAGTTTCAGATGGCACGAGTAACAGTTGAAGACGCGGTAGACGCAATTGGTAACCGATTTGATCTAATTATGGTTGCATCTAAAAGAGCACGACAAATCGCAACCGGTGGAAAAGATCCTATGGTCGATTGGGATAATGACAAACCAACGGTTGTTGCATTGAGAGAGATTGAAGCAAAACTAGTGACTAAAGATAATATTGATAAATTAGGCGCGCCTCCAGCGGAAGAAGTACTGGACGTAGAAGTAAACGAAGATTTTATTGTTTAAAAGTCCTGTGTCATTTCTCTTAAACGTTTCTTTTTGCTAAAGCATAACTTTTAGGAGAATGGCTGAGTGTATCTATTTCGTGGACTTAAAGAGCAAGTTCAAAGCTACTTAGATGCATCTCAAGTTGAAACAATTCAACAAGCCTATATTTTTGCTCGTGATGCACATGAAGGTCAATTGCGCTCGAGTGGCGACCCTTATATTACCCACCCCGTAGCGGTTGCAAAGATCTTAGCAACACTTCATTTAGATGCCCAAACTATCATGGCAGCTTTGATGCATGACGTCATCGAAGATTGTGAGGTTACTAGAGAGCAAATTATTGGGCTCTTTGGTGAAAGAGTGGCGTTGTTAGTAGAAGGTGTTACCAAGCTAACTCAAATCAAATTCCGTTCGCGTCAAGAAGCACAAGCTGAAAATTTCCAAAAAATGATGATGGCGATGGTAGAAGACCTGCGTGTGGTTTTAATAAAACTAGCTGATCGACTCCATAATATGAGAACTCTAGGCGCTCTAAAAACGGAAAAGCGTGTTCGAATTGCAAAAGAAACTATGGAGATCTACGCGCCAATAGCTAATCGATTAGGTATGTTTGCGATTCGGCGTGAGTTAGAAGATTTAGGCTTTGCTGCACAATATCCATTAAGAAACCGGATACTCAAGGAGTCTGTTAGAAAAGCATCAGGTAACCGTAAAGAAATTGTGACTAACGTTAGCCAAAACATTTATAGTCGATTACAAGCAGAAGGAATTGATTCTGAAGTTGATGGACGGGAAAAAAGTGTTTTTAGTATTTATCAAAAAATGCAGGAAAAAGCGGGTGTCTTTAAGCAGGTCATGGATGTCTATGGTTTTAGAGTCGTTACAGACAGCGAAGATAAGTGTTACCGAATTCTTGGCCAATTACATAATTTATATCGTCCTGTTCCAGGACGCTTTAAAGATTATATTGCCATTCCTAAAACTAACGGTTATCAATCTTTACATACTACGCTAAAAGGCCCTTACGGTTTGCATATTGAAGTTCAAATTAGAACCAGTGAAATGGACAATCTGGCAGAAAATGGCGTGGCCGCTCACTGGATTTATAAAACTTCATCTGACGTCAATCGTGCAGAACTCAAAGCTCGTGAATGGATGAATAATCTATTAGAGTTAAAAGAAAATACAGTTGATTCTCTCGACTTTATCGAAAATGTAAAAATTGATCTTTTTCCCGATGAAGTTTATTTATTTACTCCGAACGGTAATATTATTGAACTACCAAAAAATGCTACGCCTGTCGATTTTGCTTACGCTATACATACCGATGTTGGTAACAGCTGTATTGCTTGTAAGGTTGATTCTAAAATCGTTTCGCTTTCAAGTCTTTTAATCAATGGACAAACCGTAGAAATTATTACTGCTCCCGGTGCAAAACCAAATCCAGGATGGCTGAGTTTTGTTTCAACCAGTAAAGCGCGAACAAACATTAGGCACTTTATTAAAAATTTAAGACGAGATGACGCAATCGATTTAGGGCGGCGGCTATTAGAGAAAAGCCTAGGGAATATTTCATTGGATTCGCTTGATGAAAGTGTCATTAAAAAAGTTGAAAGAGAAACACATAAAGAAAGTTTCGATGACATTTTGGCTGAAATTGGTTTAGGTCAAACAGCAAGTGTCATAATTGCTCATCGGTTAGTACCAAGCGTTGAAGAGTTAATTAACACTCATGATAATAGTAACCGACCGTTAGCCATAAAGGGAACGGAAGGCATGATGATTGAGTATGCTAAGTGTTGTCATCCAGTACCAGGCGATTCGATAGTCGGTACAATCAATAGTGCTGGTGGATTTATTTTACATCAACAAGATTGTAATAATATTTCTGATCATGAAAATAAATTAGATAAATATGTTCCGGTTCAATGGGAAAAAGATGTTGAAGGAACCTTTAGAGTAGAGTTAAAAGTTGAAGTGGTTAATCGGCATGGTGTGTTAGCTAAAGTGACAAACTTGATCGCTGAAGATGGTGCGAACATCGCCAACATTAATATTGATACTAAAGATGGCTCTTCAAACCTTTTAAGTTTTTTGATTGAAGTTAAAGGTCGGTTGCAGCTAGCTAATTTAATAAAACGAATCCGAACATTAGACTTTGTGTTAAAAGTTTCAAGAAATAGGTAAACATATGACAAAATCAATTATAAATACCACCAACGCTCCAGAAGCGATAGGCACTTATTCACAAGCGGTAAAACATGGTAACTGTTTGTATGTATCCGGTCAGATACCTCTCGATCCAAAAACAATGGTTTTTGTTTCTAATGAAATTAATGAACAAATCCATCAAGTTTTTAAAAATTTACGAGCAATTTGTGAGGCTGCAGGTAGCTCTCTTGATCAGATAGTTAAACTGAATATATTTTTGACCGATCTAAGTTGTTTTCCAACGGTTAATCAAATTATGGCGGAATATTTCGAACAACCTTATCCAGCAAGAGCAGCTGTTGGTATTAAAGAATTACCTAAAGGTGCTCAAGTCGAAATGGATGCCATTGTAGGTTTAAGCTAGAGTTAAGTCATAATGCAAAACCCTAGAAATGAAAAAATTATTAGTTTATTAAATCGTCGTCAACAAGACTTAACTGTTTTTATGGATGAGGTTCATAAACCGCATAACCTTGCAGCCATTATTAGAACTTGTGATGCCGTTGGGGTTAGTGAGGTTCACGCCGTATTTCCAAAAGATAGTCGCTTAAAAGCTCATGAGAAAAAGATGGAAAACACAGCCATGGGCAGTTGCCGTTGGGTGACAACACATCAACATGAGGATTTAGAAAGCGGTCTGAATCAAATAAAAATCGAAAACAAACAGATTTTTGCGGCTCACTTTTCTGATAGGGCGGTCGATTTCAGAGAAATTGATTATACAAAACCAAGTTGTATTTTGGTCGGTTCAGAATTACATGGCGTTACTGAGCAGGCTGCAGAAATGGCTGATGAACATATATTAATTCCAATGCTAGGCATGGTTGAATCACTTAATGTTTCAGTCGCAACCGCCATTATTTTGTACGAAGCGCAAAGACAAAGAGAAGCAAAAAAAATGTATGAAACTCGTCAGTTGGAGGATGCTCATTGTGAATCATTAAGATTTTCTTGGCTGCATCCTCAAGTGAAGTCTTTTTGTGATAAAAATAAAATACGATATCCATTAATCAATGAAAATGGAGATATTGATGATGAGGAATGGCGTCACGAGCGTCAAATGCTAACAACTAAAGAATAAATTATTGTTTGAATATGCTAACTTTCACTAACAAAAATGATTTTTACGCTTTGACTCAATCCGCAATTATTGACCTTCGATCTAATTGCAAATTCACCGCTCAACATTTCAAACATTCCTGCAATATAGAACTATCTAGTTTAGAAAATAGACTTCATGAGCTTCCTGAGTCAAGCCAAATCATTTCAATTATAGGTGAAGATAATGAGTTGCAAATTGCTAGCGATTTTCTGATAAAAAAAGGATATGAAATCCTATTTAGGGTTGAAGCTAAAACTGAGGCAACTTCGGACGTAAACTCTGACACAACTTCCTTTTTTAAAATTTATAATGAATTTGACTGGTTCGAGTCCGGTAAAACGAGTTATAGACTATGGAAGCCATCGTCTGTCGTTAGTCTTTTTCATGATCAATATGCTCACTTAATTGCCGACAATACAAGTGTCGTAAAAAACTCATTAAAAGGATTAGATTTGGCTTGTGGAGCGGGAAGAGATAGCGTCTTTATGGCAATGCAGTGCTGGGATATGACGGCAGTAGATTACAAGTCATCGGCTCTTTTAAGAGTGAAGAGCCTTGCGGAGAATAACGATTGCGATGTTAAAACAGTTGAGCTAGATTTAGAAAAAATAGAATTGAATGCAACAACAATTCAATTTCCGTCTGCGTGGTTGTGGAGTTACGATGTGGTTATTGTTTCACGATATTTACATAGACCTTTGCTAGATTATATAGATGCACTTTTAAAACCAAATGGTTTTATTGTTTATCAAACCTTTTTAGAAGGTTGTGAAAAGTTTGGAAGTCCTAAAAATCCGAGATATCTATTAAAACAGGGAGAGTTAGCAAGTGTCTTTTCAAGCTACAAAGTTATTTATGACCAAGTAGAGATATTAAGTGATGGTCGCCCAACTAATGCTTTTATTGCGCAAAAACAAAATGCAATCGACATATTGAGTTAAAGGTTCAATAACAGTTAAAATTTCAATGCTATACTCTTTAGCTACTAATTCCAATATGCAAAATTAATTACAATATACCCGAATGCTTCTTAATAGAAAAACTAACAAAGCCGTACTATTTGCAGATATTTCTGGAAGCAGCGCATTATATAAAACCAAAGGTAATAGTTACGCTAAATCTATTATTGACCACCTACTGCTAAAAATAAAAAAGCTTTCTGTGAAGCATAAAGGACGCGTTGTAAAAACTATTGGTGATGAAGTGATGGTTTGTTTTCATGAGGGGCAATCATGTATTGAAACGGCCATTGCTATTCAACAAAGCTTTGAAGCGAGCTACTCCCAGCATCGTTTACAAGTGAGTATTGGTATTTCTTTTGGAGAGGTGCTCGAGGAAAATGGCGATCTCTTTGCTGAAACCGTCAATGATGCAGCTTATTTGACGAAAATGGCGAAAGGAAGTCAAATATTATTTTCTGAGGGTCTGTTGACTGAATTACCGGCTTCGCAAAAATCTCGCGCTAGAGAGTTTGATTGGGTGACCTTTAAAGGAGCAACTGAACCTTCCGCTGTTTTTAGAATGTACTGGCAGGGTGACAGCGATCTACATAACGAAACTCGGTTTTTATCGAAAGATCTTGTGTTGGAACATATCACCAATCAAATTTTAACTCTCAAAAAAGGCGACAAAGAAATAGTCATTGAAGAAAAAATGACGCCTTTTATGATTGGGCGAAATTTATCCAGTTGTCAGATTACTGTCGAAGGAACGCAAGTCTCAAGAGAGCATTGCCATATAAGTTATAACCGAGGAAAGTTCGTTTTAATTGATCATTCGACAAATGGGTGCTACCTAAAGCCAAAAAATGGTCTAGAATTCTATTTAAGAAGAGAAGAATTTCCATTACTAGAGAATAGTGACTTATCTCTGGGCGTTCCTACACATAAAGCGGGAGATAACCTAATTGAAATACTTTATGGATAATATTTAACGGAAATTTGTATTTTGAACTCAAAAGAGTGCAAGAGAAATAATTATGAGAAAAATTGCTTTTTGGTCTCCCAAAGGAGGCGTTGGAAAAACAACACTGGCTTTAAATTTTGCAGCAGCAGCCTATTATGCAGGTAAGAAGGTTATTTTATGTGATCTCGATCCTCAACGTTCAGCATTTGATGTTTTTGCAAATCGGCGTTTACCATTTACAGTGTTAGTTGATAAGCCACAAGTTATACCAAATGTTGATTATTTAATATGTGACTATGCCCCGAGTATAGAGCGACTGCCTGATGAAGAAACAATCATATTGCCTATGAGAGCAAGTACACTTGATCTTAAAGCTGTGAATCGGTCGATCCGCTTAATTAGGAATAAACGAATTATAAAATGTGTGAATGCGGTAGATACTAGAAGGCATGATGAAAGGATGCTGGCAATGAAACTTTATAATGAAGGTGCGCATCTAATAAAAGACCGTTCTATCTACATAAGAAGTATTTTTGAAGGAAAAACTGTTTTTCAACAAAACTACTATGGTTCTAGTGATGCGAAAAATGAAATACAAAGATTATTTGACCGTGTTGAGCAACCAAGGGCACTTACCGCTAAAGCCAGTTAAAACTAAAATAGTAAAATAAGCAACAAAAAAGGAAGCCGAAGCTTCCTTTTTTTATAAGTCTAAAATAAAACTTACTTTTTTGCTGGAGCTGCTGGAGCTACTACTTTCTTTTTAACTTTCTTTTTAGCTTTTTTCTTAGGCTTAGCTGCAGCTTTAAGAAGTTGAGCTTCAAGTTTAGCCATAGCATTTGCTTGTTTGCTTTGTAATGCTGCAACCGCTTTTTCATCTTTAGCTGCGGCACTTGCCAGCTTATCACTAACTGTACTAGTTGCATTGTTTAAAGTCATTGCTGCCTTTAATGCATCTTTAGCTGATTTAACATTAGCATTTTGAGTTTTAACGGCTGCAGATGCTTTTGCTTTTGCATCAATGGCACCTTTAACCGCTTTTTTAGTTGCGGCTGTTTTCTTTTTAGATGCGGCATCTTTTTTAGTTGCTACAGCTTTTGTTGCTGAGGCTACTTTAGAAACCATTGCTTTTAAAGAAGCTTCTGCTTTTTTAACTACTGCGGTTGCTTTAGCACAATCACTTGAAGTTTTTGCAATTGCTGATGCTGTTGCTTTATTTACGACAGCTGCTTTTTTAGCAACGGATTTTTTAGCAACCTTTGCTACTTTCTTTTTTACACCACCTTTGGCCATATTACTCTCCACTTTTTTAGATATAGTTTTAATGTAGTTGTTTCAATGCGAAGTGTATAACTAGATTTCAGAAAATACAAAAAAAAAACATGAATAATGAATAAAAAACGTAAATAAACTAAGAATATTTACGTTTTCGCTTTATTTTATGGTTTTTTCCAACTGGCAGGGATTTTTTGGCAAGTTGAATTTTATTTGCGAAAGTAAGGATTACTTATTATTTAATTGGAAAGTCAAAAATAAACACAAGTTTTTGAGTTTTAATTATTTATCTTTTAAGTTTTTCTGCCCAACCTGTAATCCGTTTTGCGAGACGTGTATCTTCAATATTCATATTTCCATTTGGCAATATACCCTGACTGTATCTTTGATTTTCTGATCGCCATTGATTGCTTGATAAAGCTTTTGAAAAAGATGACATTTTTGTATTAGCGGTTAATCGAGAATGAAATACGTAAAATGAACTAGATTGTTTAGAAAAAATATCTTCGAGGTTATTTTTGACTCCTAGAGGTAATTCAGGATTTAAGAATATGGTTGGCATTATATTGTCAGCAAGACAACCTAAGCCCCAATAACTGCTTGTTTGGTTTAAAATTAAAATTCTAGGCTGTTGTGTCCATTGCGGATCAGACTCAATTATTTTGCAAATGTCAATGATGTAATTTTGATAAGCATCAGTTGTTTCAAAATAATATTGATTATTAGATGCGGGTGATTTTTTTGTTTCATCGAGTGGGGTTTCGTTTGTGTCATCACTCTTAGAGTTATTGAGTTGTGTTTTGTCTTCTAATGGGTTTTCAGTGTTGATTGAAGTTTTCACTACTGAATTGGCGTTTTTTAACGCTGTTTCAAATATCACTCTTTTGTTTCCAAACTTTGGTTTTGTAAAATCCTCTCTCGCAATGTTTGGGATGAAAATATTCCAACCTAATTGGCTCAATTGAATAGCCAAAGGTCTAACAATACGACGATGATTAGCGCTCTCACCATTTGTATGTAAAAATAATGCGTTGCCTCTTTTTATTCGGCTCTTGGCATTGTGTTTGAGTATTAACAGTTCTCCATCGGTTATTGTTTCAACTTTTGATTGGTTTACTTTAGAGTCAAATTGTATATTATCAAGAATAGATTGGTTATCTATATAGTATGATAGAGCTAATGGTTTGGGTTTTGATACTTTTGGACTATTTTCATTTATAGGTTGAGCGTCGGTTGGGACAGGATTCTCTTCAGCATTAGCAAAAAGGAGAAATAGAGAACCAAAAGAAATACAAAGTATGATCACCCAATAAGAAAAATGATCACAAACTGAGTTTCTATTGTTCATAAGTCTATTTCTCATAAGTCTCTTTTATTTTCATGTTATACCTAACAATTGTTTTTAAGTATGGCACAAGATGAATTAAAATATTTAAACCTTTATCGGCGCTTTTACGTTTAAATAGAACTAACGAGTGAAAATAAGGGTTGATAGATTAGTGTTTCTTCAAAGTTCTACAGGTAATTATTTAGAAATGACATCAGTTATCCCCAGCTCTATTCAGTCAGCTGAATCTTCGAAAGAAATATCTGATTCAGTAAAATTATTGGAACAGTCTGATGAGATGCTGATGCAAAATTATTCTAAAGGGAAAGTGGAAGCCTTTGAGGAACTCTATCGACGCCATCAAGCACCTTTATATAGATATTGTATTAGACAGTTTAGAAATGTTTCTATTGCTGAGGAATGTTTTCAAGAAATATGGATGAAACTAGTACGATCTCGCAATCGATATTTATCAACAGCAAAATTCACGACCTATTTATATCGCATCGCACAAAATCACATCATTGATACTTATAGAAAAGAAAAAAAACGACTTTTCGATTGTGAGTATGATGAAAGTAGTAGTGCTCATGAACTATCCTTGCAAAAAGACGCTCGTACTAGTGAGCAGTCTGAAGAAGCGACGATTCGCATTAAGACGCTTAACCTGAGAAAAGCGATTGGTGAATTGCCATTTGAGCAACGTAATACACTTTTATTGAAAATGGATAATGGACTTTCTATTGAGCAAATAGCTGAGATAACTAGCTGTAACAAAGAATCAGTTAAAAGCCGATTGCGATACGCTACAACAAAGTTGAAACAACTGTTAAATTCTAACATTATCTTGCCGACAGATTAGGTAGAGGTCAATAAAATGAAATCAAATTCAGATTTAAATTCTTTGTATAAGTTACAGGACAAAGATAGTGACATTGATAAAGCTATTAATGAAATTGCTAATTTATTAATTGACGATACAAATTTTGTTGCTGATAAAAGGGTTAAGAAACAAATATTTGCTTTTTCACACAGAGAGTTATCAGAGAGTTGTTTATCTAATATAGAGAAAGAAGCTGTAATTTCTGAGCTTAAGTTTGCCGGAACTTTAAATTCAAAACAATGGTGGAGAAAACTCGCTTTGCCATCCTTTGTTGCAGGTGGCTTTGTTTTAACCGTTCTTGCTTTTCAATCATTGTGGCAACCTTTGTTGACTAATAAGAATGATTCTTACATTGCCGAAGTCAATAAAGGCGAAAAAGATGAAATTAGTAAAAGGCAAATTGAGGTTGAGATGGATCTAACCAATGCCGAACAAGTTGATATGCTAGTAAATAAATCGGCCTCTCGAATGGCTAGAGAAAAGTATAAAGAAGAAGCTATTGCCGAATTTAAGAAAAATAGGAAAACACCCGATTTAGACGTTCGAATTACTGATATAAACAACAACGAACCATTATATGATAATCGGGTCACTAAAGGCTTTATTGATAGTGAAACCAAGCCAAACAACGCTGAATTAGAATTAAACAATAATTTACAGAAGCAAAACATCTATACAGGGAGCTCTTTATCGAAATCAGAATATCTTGAGAAAGATGCTTGGTTTAAACTTATTGTTAGTCATTTGAACAAACAAGAAGTAGATATAGCAAATAAAGAAATTGTTCGCTTCAAATCGGTTTATCCAGATTATAAAATTGAAGATAAACTAAAGAAGTTGAATATTTTACTTTAAGACACCGCTTTAAATTATCTAAAAACAAGCAATAAAGCTCTTTATTATATTACATTGTGCTAATTTAATAGAATAAGCTGACCTTTAGTTCAAATAATCTATAGTTTTGCTTGATTCCTTAACCCTGATCTTTATAATTCCACCACAATAAGGAGAGGCTCCACAAATATTCAGCAAAACTGTAAAGTCTTTGCTAAATTTTGTGTAACTTTTTGTTTAAAGCATGATTTTGAAGCTTGCATGAAGTCCAAAATTCCTTATTTTCACAATATTCTAAAAAACAGATAAAACTGTTTTACAATAAAAATTGGAGATCTCTCAATGGCTATTCGACGCAAGTTGATCGCTGGTATGACTGGATTATTAGGCTTTATGCTTAGCGGTTTAGTGCAGGCAGCATCTGAATTGAATATGCGGCCCGGAGTTACAGAAACGAGTATAGAAGTCTATGAACTGCATATGATGGTTGTATGGGTTATGGTTGCTATCTCTGTGGTTGTATTCGGAGCCATGTTTTATTCGTTTATTTTTCATCGTAAGTCTAAACATCCAACACCTGCTACATTTTCCCACAGCACTAAAATGGAGATTGTTTGGACTGCTATCCCTGTATTAATCCTTATTTATCTAACAGTCCCGGCTGTTAAATTGTTAATAAAGATGGAAGATGCATCTAATTCTGATATGAGCGTTCAAGTAACCGGTTCTCAGTGGAAATGGCATTACAAATATTTAGAGAACGATATTATTGAGCAAGAGATTAGCTTTTATAGTAATTTAAGTACGCCGCGTGAGCAGTATGAAAATTATGAAACAAGTGGGGCTGCTGAGAATGTTAATTATCTTTTAGAAGTTGACAATCATCTGGTTCTCCCTGTTGATACAAAAGTGAGATTTCTTGTAACTGCAGAGGATGTTATACATTCTTGGTGGGTACCTGAGCTTGCTGTTAAAAAAGATGCTATTCCGGGATTTATTAATGAAACTTGGACAAAGGTTCCAACGCCTGGAATCTATCGTGGTCAATGTACAGAGCTATGCGGTGTAAACCATGGCTTTATGCCTGTAGTTGTCGAGGTTTTAAGCAAGCCTGACTTTGCTAAATGGTTATCTGGTAAAGCAGAAGAAAAGCGTATTGCTGATAAAACTGCTGCTGCTGCCGCATCTCAAAATTGGGACATGGATAAGTTGATGGTTTTAGGTAAAACAGTCTATGACGCCAAATGTGCAGCTTGCCATCAAGTCAATGGCGCAGGTTTGCCACCAGTATTTCCGGCACTTAAAGGTAGTGCAATAGCGACCACAGGGCCCGTTGAAGGTCACATCGATATAGTTGTAAACGGAAAACAAGGTACTGCTATGGCAGCATACGGTGCACAATTAACGGATGCTGAAATGGCTGCTGTGATTACTTATGAGCGAAATGCTTGGGGTAATGACACTGGTGATAAAGTTCAACCCGCTGACATTCAGGCTTTTAAAGCCGGTAACTAAAGGAGACGATCAATATGAGCGATCATCACCCAACCGGCATTACTCGCTGGTTTTATACAACAAACCATAAAGATATCGGAACGATGTATTTATGGTTCTCTTTCATTATGTTCCTTATTGGTGGAGCAATGGCAATGATTATCCGTGCCGAGCTATACCAACCAGGATTACAGTTTGTTGAACCTGCATTTTTTAACCAAATGACAACCATGCATGGTTTGATTATGGTTTTTGGTGCAGTTATGCCAAGTATGGTGGGCCTCGCAAACTGGCTAATCCCAATGCAAATTGGTGCACCGGATATGGCATTACCTAGAATGAATAACTGGAGTTTTTGGATCCTACCATTCGCGTTTACTTTGTTGCTTTCATCTTTGTTTATGGAAGGTGGCGGGCCTAACTTTGGTTGGACATTTTACGCACCGCTATCAACTACTTATGCACCGCCTAGTACTGATTTCTTTATTTTAGGTGTTCATATGATGGGTATTTCATCCATTATGGGTGCAATTAACGTTATCGTTACTGTGTTTAATATGCGAGCTCCAGGTATGACGCTGATGAAAATGCCTTTATTTGTTTGGACATGGCTAATCACTGCTTTCTTATTAATTATGGTTATGCCTGTTTTAGCAGGTTTAGTAACAATGATGTTAACTGACCGTCATTTCGGCACTGCGTTTTTTGATGCTGCTGGTGGTGGTGACCCTGTAATGTTCCAGCATATTTTCTGGTTTTTTGGTCATCCTGAAGTTTATATTATGGTTCTTCCAGCATTCGGAGTGGTTTCTGAAATTATTCCAGCATTTTCGCGTAAAAAGCTATTTGGTTATTCATCAATGGTTTACGCAACGGCTTCAATTGCATTACTTTCATTTATTGTATGGGCTCACCATATGTTTGCTGTTGGTATGCCAGTAGCGGGTGAGTTATTCTTTATGATTGCGACAATGCTAATAGCTGTTCCAACAGGGGTTAAGGTCTTTAACTGGGTTGCAACCATGTGGCAGGGCTCTTTGACTTTTGAAACGCCAATGTTATTTTCAATCGCATTTGTTATCTTGTTTACTATTGGTGGCTTCTCTGGCGTTATGCTCGCGATGGCCCCGGTGGATTTCCAATATCATGATACCTACTTTGTTGTTGCTCACTTCCATTACGTATTGTTCCCGGGAGCGATTTTTGGAACTACAGCCGCTGTTTATTATTGGTTCCCTAAGTGGACAGGAAAAATGTATAACGAAGCTGTCGGTAAAACTCATTTTTGGTTATCAATGATATTCGTAAACCTAACTTTCTTCCCAATGCATTTTAGTGGTCTTGCTGGTATGCCTCGCCGTATTCCAGATTACAATATGATGTTTGCTGATTTTAATATGTGGGCAAGTATTGGTGCATTTGGTTTGGGATTCACTCAATTATTTTTCTTTGTGACTATTATCATGGCAATACGCGGTGGTAAAAAAGCAGAAGAGAAGCAATGGGACGGAGCAACTGGATTGGAATGGGATGCAATGACAACACCTGCACCCTATCACTCATTTAGTACGCCGCCGAAAGTCGATTAGTTAGGAAAATAAGTTAATGACTGAGCAAGCGCAAGAAAATAAAAAACTCATTAAACGGTTGCTAGCAATCGTTGGTGGTATGTTTATCTTTGCGTTTGCTTTAATACCTCTTTACAACGTGTTTTGTGATATTACCGGTATCAATGGCAAGACCGGTGGTCAAGCTTTGTATCAGAATGTCGATATTGATAAAAGTCGCGTTGTTACGGTGGAGTTTTTAATCAATATAAATCGTGGAATGCCGTGGAAATTTGAATCTCAAGTCAAAATGATTGATGTTCATCCAGGCGAGTTAAACGAAGTTATTTTTTACGCTAAAAATAACTCTAAATTTGACATTGTTGGACAGTCAGTACCAAGTGTTGCACCAGGTGAAGCGGCACTTTATTTAAATAAAACAGAGTGCTTTTGTTTTGATCAGCAAAAGTTAATGGCAGGAGAAGATATTGAAATGCCAATGAAGTTTTATATTGATGCTGATATACCAGAAGACATTACACGATTAACGTTATCATACCAATTATTTAACATTACAGATTCAGTCAATGCAAATAATTCTGCATCTGTAGCGACCAAATAAAACGAATGTTTATGTTTCGTTTAAATGGAGAACTAAAATGAGCACAGAAACAGAAGAAAAATACGAAAGTTACTACGTGCCAGAACAAAGCCCTTGGCCGATTGTTGGAGCCGTTGCGTTATTTTTTATTGCCTATGGCGGTGGGAATTTTATTCAACAATCAACCGATAAGGTAGAAACTGGTGACGCGAGTTGGGGTGGTTTAGTCTTTTTGGCGGCGATGGCAGTTATGACCTACATGGTGTTCAATTGGTGGAAGGATGTCATCAAAGAATCTGTGTCAGGGTTATATAGCGCGCAAATGGATCGGTCTTTTAAGCAAGGCATGCTTTGGTTTATTATGTCAGAAGTGATGTTTTTTGCAGCTTTCTTTGGAGCTTTATTGTATACAAGACAATTTATAATTCCATGGTTAGGTGGCGAAGGTAATAACGCTGCTACACATATGTATTTATGGCCAGAATTTATGCCTCAATGGCCATTAACAACAACCCCTGATGGAACGACAACTACCGCGATGGGAGCTTGGGGATTACCAGCAATGAACACTACTATTCTATTGACCAGTTCGTGGACATTAACTATCGCTCATCATGCTTTAAAGGAAAATAATAGAAATGCTTTGTTAAACTACACTTCAATAACTGCATTGCTTGGTATCATCTTTTTAATTTTACAAGCTGTCGAGTATCATCACGCTTATACTCAAATGGGTTTGACAATGGGGAGCGGAATATATGGTTCTACCTTCTTTTTACTAACAGGATTTCATGGCTTTCATGTTACCTTGGGAACGATATATTTGATTGTTTTATCAATCCGTTGCGCGAAAGGGCATTTTACTGAAAAACATCATTTTGCTTATGAAGCTGGTGCTTGGTATTGGCACTTTGTTGACGTTGTTTGGTTATTCCTGTTTATCTTTGTTTATTTAGTGTAATAAAGAAAAACAAATAAAAACCGAGGTAAATCCTCGGTTTTTTATGGCCTATCAGATGTGCTTTTTATACTGATACTATCGGTAAACCATGTGGCTCAATCCAGCCCATATAACTCCCCAATAAGATTAGTCCAAAAAGCGCTATAGATAAGCCGATTCTCCAACTTAAACTGTTCAGAGTCTTGTTAGAGTCTTTTTCATCTTTTGCTAAAAAATATAATGCTCTGAATAAAGTAAACAAAATTGTAAGCATTACAATAAATATCAAGGATTTAAACAGCATTTATAAGGTTTTCCTTTGAGTTTGATTCAATTTACTTATGTCTTTTTCTATGTAGAAAGGTGACATAATGATAGAATACGCGCGTTGTAAAACAATTACCAGCTGAGTTTTAATTGCGTCACTCCATTTCATATTCATTGGGTAAATACCAAGTTAATATTAACTTTTGGTTATTTATTCTATTTTTGTTAATGCAAACTTTACTTAATGAGTTGGGGTATTGGCAATTAGAACGAGCGAAGGAAAAAACGCAAAGAATGATACAGTTGGACTCAAGTGCAAATCAATTGATTACTGATTTTTCTAAGATCTCTCAAGATGATTTAACGCATTTTATGCCTGTAAAATTTGAAGCTTTTTTAAGTGATGATAATACCTATCTAATTGAGAATAAAATTCAAAATGGTAAGCTTGGTTATCATGTTTTAAATTTAGTTACTGAAAAATCAACAGGTAGAAAAGTATTAATCAATAGAGGTTGGATTAGCGCTAAAGCGAATAGAAAAAACTTACCTCAAGTTACCAACCCTCCATTCGACTGGCTAATCATAGGACGTATTTATCCAATTAATCAAGATATTTTGTCTTCTGAAGCGGAGATTGAACAATATGACCAAGTCTACCGAATACCAGTAATGGACATAAACGTTTTAGCAAAGTTAAAAGAAAAGTTAGGTGAAAACATTGAGCCCTTTTTAGTTAGGTTGGAAAAAAATCAAGGTAGTGGCTTTGTTATAGATTGGCAATGGATAAGTATGTTGCCAGAAAAACACTTGGGTTATGCTTTTCAATGGTTTGCTTTAGCTTTTACGTTGCTAATTATCAGTATTATTGCATCAGTTAAACGTAGAGATAACAATCAGTAATCGCAAAGAAAAATATTAAATAGAGGCAATTCTTTTGAATTTTAATGAAGACAAAAATGCACCAAAGCAAACTAATTTGAAAAAAAACAGGCATACTTTAGTTCTACTTTTTATTATGTTTATTACGCCAGTCGCATTAGCTTATGTTGCTTATTTTGGTAATTGGTTTTCAGGCTCTGGTGATGCTAATGGTGAATTAATTGCCTCCGATTTAGTCACCGACATAGAAGATTATGATATTGTTCGCAAAGACGGAAACAAGATTACGGGCAAGGAGTTTGAAACCCTATACTGGTGGATTGTTCCAATTGACCCCGAAACCTGCAATGAGAGATGCGCAGAATTGAACCTTTATACCGTTAACCAAACTTTTGTTGGTTTGGGTAAAAAAGCATTTCGAATTAGAGAGCTTGCCATTTTACCCGACGGCTTTAAGGGATATAACAATGAATTCCCCCATGCGACTAGCGAATTTACTTCATCAGGTATAAAAGCTCTTAGAGAGTCACAAAAGAGACCGACTCATGATCTCGAGCCAAACTTTATTTATCTGGTTGATCCACTTGGTAATATATTTATGCGGTATCCATTTATTAATGACAAGACAAATGCACCTATATTAAGTAAAAAATTAAGAACGGATATCTTACATTTGTATAAATATTCGAGATTAGGTTAGTATAAAATTAGTAGGATAAAGTGTCGAAAATAAATGGAAAAGAAATTAGAGAAAAAAATGAATTTAAGTATGACTAAAAAATTAGCAATCACGGCAACCGCTTTTGCATTAGTGGTTGTTTTATTGGGAGCATTCACCCGCTTATCACACGCTGGTTTAGGTTGTCCCGATTGGCCAGGTTGTTATGGTTTTTCGCATATTCCGACACAAAACCAGGATATAGAAATAGCCAATAGTGCTTTTCCAGAACGCCCTTACGAATTTGAAAAAGCTTGGCCTGAAATGGTGCATCGTTATTTTGCGGCGACACTTGGACTATTTGTCCTAGCGCTTGCCCTGTTGAGCTTAAAAGCCGAAAACTCTGTAACTCGACGGCACTCTTTTGGCTTACTTGTTCTAGTAATATTTCAAGCAGCGCTAGGTATGTGGACAGTAACAATGAAACTACACCCAGGAATTGTTATGGCTCACTTGATGGGTGGCTTCACGACGTTAGTTTTATTAGCCTCGTTAAGTTGGCGTTATACAACTAGTTTTGTTTCAAGTTACTCAACAAATGAAATAAATCAATTTAAAAAATTAATTATTTTTTCTTTAATCATTCTAACGTTACAAATTATGTTAGGTGGTTGGACTTCGGCAAATTATGCGGCCACTATTTGTTTCGAATTACCTATTTGTCAAGGAGATTGGTTTAGCAACAGTGATTACATTTCTGGTTTTACGTTTTGGGGCCATGGCGCAGAAAATTATGAATTTGGTATTTTGGATGCAGCAGGTAGAATAGCAATACATACTAGTCATAGAGTTGGGGCAATAATTACTACTCTGGTATTGTCTTTCTTATGTTTCAAGTTGATTAAGCAAACAAACCATGCCACGTTAAATAAGTTTGGTATTTTGATTATGCTGTTATTAGTAATTCAAATATTTTTGGGAATTTTCAATATTACTTATAAACTACCTCTTTATAACGCCGTTGCGCATAATGGTGTCGGGGCATTGCTATTATTAACTATGGGTTTATTGTTAACGAGTTTATCTCAATCTTCTCAATTTCGAGCGCTGCAAAAACAATCATCACATAATAAAACGGAAGAAGGTGATAACTATGAGTGAGATAAATACAACGGTTAGTTGGAAAGATTATTTAGAACTGACTAAACCAAAGGTAGTCGTTTTACTCTTAGTAACGGCTATTGTCGGGATGTTTATGTCCACTCCTGGAATGGTTCCATTAGACATTCTTATTGTAGCAACTGTCGGAATTGGTTTTGCTTCGGGTGGAGCTGCAGTTGTGAATCATGTTGTTGACCAAAAAATTGATGCGATAATGGCTAGAACTCAAAAGAGGCCTATAGCAACCGGTAAAATCAGTGATAAACAGGCAATCATTTTTTCTGCAATTTTATCAATTAGCTCTTTGTTAACTCTCTATTTTTATATTAATCCACTAACCGCTTTCCTTACCGTCTTCGGTCTAGTTGGATATGCTTTTGTTTATACTATGTATCTAAAACGAGCGACACCTCAAAATATCGTCATAGGCGGTTTGAGTGGTGCTATCCCACCACTTCTAGGTTGGACGTCGGTAACAGGAGGTACGGGAGAAATTCACCCTCATGCGCTTTTGCTGGTTTTGATTGTATTCGTGTGGACGCCTCCACATTTTTGGGCGCTAGCAATATTTAGAAGAGATGAATATGCAAAAGCAAATATTCCTATGTTACCAGTGACCCATGGAATTGAATTCACAAAAACAGCAATTATTTTGTATACGGTATTATTGATATTTGCCAGTTTACTGCCTTATATAACTCGAATGTCAGGTCTTATCTATGGCGTATCAGCTAGTGTTCTAGGCCTAGTTTTTTTGGGCTACGCTGTAAAGCTAAAACTGTC
>Ga0307492_10000072_pt1 | contig 49170 bp, 45 predicted proteins | sample SI3LmetaG_FD_202365 | JGI IMG/M metagenome (GOLD analysis project Ga0307492, IMG submission 202365) | Sea-ice brine microbial communities from Beaufort Sea near Barrow, Alaska, United States - SI3L | ecosystem: Environmental > Aquatic > Marine > Coastal | place: USA: Alaska | collected 2017-05-06 | reverse complement strand
ATACGGTATTATTGATATTTGCCAGTTTACTGCCTTATATAACTCGAATGTCAGGTCTTATCTATGGCGTATCAGCTAGTGTTCTAGGCCTAGTTTTTTTGGGCTACGCTGTAAAGCTAAAACTGTCACAAGAGAGAAAGGTAGCGATGGATACATTCAGATATTCAATTAACTATTTATTTCTTATCTTCATTGCTTTGCTAGTCGACCACTATTATCGTTTCTAATTTATAATAGGTTTTTAAACCGTTACTCTAAATTGATATTAAACTTCATTTATAATAGAGATATAAATGGAGTCCTTACCTGAAGTCTCTTGATTAACTAGGCTTTCAGGCTGTTTAATCCTTTCCATATTATTCTGTAAATCACTGTTTGAACCATGCTTCAAATCTCAAACGATCAAAAAACAATGTCTATTTTTTGACCAATGTGTTATAAATAAATCGCTCCACTAAATTTAGGTATGGAATCTAGTTGTATCCAAAGGTTAACCAGACGCTTTAACTATTTAGGAGAATCGCATGAAATGTCTCTATTATCTTTCGCCTACATTGGATGTAAGCCAAAAGGTTTCCGATGACCTCCACGATGTGGGTCTATTAGATTGGTATCTGCACGTCATAAGTAAAGACGAATCTGGTCTCGTTCAAAAACATATTCACTCCAGTAATTATTTAGAAACCTTAGATTTATATCGCGGGACAACCGTCGGTGGAATGATTGGATTTTTAATAAGTCTGGTTGTTGTAGGATTAACTGTTGTTTATGAACCTTTTGGTTTTCCTCTAAGCAACACTATTTATTTCTTGATGATTTTATTTTTTACGCTTTTCGGGGTATGGGAAGGTGGATTATATGGTATCGATAGTGAAAACAAAAAAATAAAGCCTTTTCACGACGATATTGAAGCCGGAAAATTTCTTATCTTGGTTTATTCTGCCAAAGAAGAAGAAGCCGCTATTATTGATATGATGAAAGAAAAACATCCTGAATCAAAACTTGTAGCAACCGATAGACATATCATTAATCCATTTTCAAAATTAAAAATCGTTTAAATTTAGAGATATTCGTTTCTAAAACGAATTGATTTCTTACTATCCACTTCTAAGTGGTAGTTTATCTCAGATTGATTCAAGTTCTTGAATCCGTCTGAGATATTGAAACTTTCGATATTGTAAGGTTTCAATGTTGTCCAGCAAATTTGAATTAGCTTTTTGCTAATTTGAATCGATAATTAAAATAAATAATTCTCAAATAATAATAAAGGGATGCCATATTTATGAAAATTGCAGTTGCGTTGATCTTCTTGGTGATCGGTTCCGTTCTATTCCATCTCTTTAGCCCTTGGTATTTAACTCCCATAGCGTCCAACTGGGACACTATAGACGATACGATTAGTCTTACTTTTTGGGTAACCGGTTTCGTTTTTGTCGCAGTTAATGGTTTTCTGGCCTATGTGATTATACGTTACAAGAAAAAGGAAAACGCTAAAGCTGAATACGAGCCTGAAAATAAAAAATTGGAAGTCATTCTCACTGTCGCAACAATTATTGGCGTGGTCGCAATGCTTGCGCCGGGGCTAGTTGTTTATGATGAAATTATCACCGTGCCAGAGGACGCTCACGTTCTTGAAGTTGTCGGTCAGCAATGGCAGTGGACCTTTCGTTATCCAGGAAAAGATGGAAAATTAGGTAAAGTTGAAACAACTTTTGTATCCCCTTCCAATCCTTTTGGGATTAATCCGAAAGACCCCGACGGACAAGATGATATTTTGATCGCTAGTAATGAAGTTCATATCCCGCTCGACATACCTGTTAAATTGGTGATGCGCTCGAAAGATGTATTACATAATTTTACGGTTCCTCAGTTTCGAGTCAAAATGGATTTAGTGCCAGGTACTATGACCTATATCTGGCTTACGCCGACTCGCACAGGAACCTTTGATATTCTTTGTGAAGAGCTATGTGGCCTGGCGCATTTTACAATGCGGGGTCGGGTGGTGGTGGACAGTCAGAATGACTTTCAAACATGGCTCAAAAAACAGCCTACATTCAAACAAACTCAAAATTTTACCCAAGGAAATCCTGATAAAGGCAAAGTGGCTTTTGTAATTTGTGCTTCTTGTCATGGCCAGTCGGGAGAAGGAAATATAGTAATGAATTCACCTAAATTAGCGGGGATGGAGCCGTGGTATACCTCCCGGCAACTCAATTATTATCAACGCGGAATTCGTGGCAAACATGAAAAAGATACCTTTGGACAACAAATGGCGCCAATGGCTTCAACTTTGGTAGGACCTACAGCGGTTAATGATGTGTCGGTCTATATCCATACCCTACAAGCGTTACCTGTGCCTGATACCATAGAGGGCGATGCAGAAAGAGGTTTTTCTTATTATGTTACATGTAGTACTTGTCATGGCGATAAAGGGCAAGGTAATCAAGGGTTAAATGCGCCTCGTTTGGCCGGCCAACATGATTGGTATATTAAACGCCAATTAGAAAATTTTAAACAAGGAATTCGAGGTGGCCACAAACAAGATCGGTTTGGCGTTCAAATGTTATTGATGTCTAGGGTTTTACAAGACGATGAGTCTATGAATGACTTGGTCGCGTACATAAATACTTTGTAAAAACGACACTTGCAAAGTAACGCTGTCATTGAGAGCATTTAGAGTCTGCCCCACGTAGTGCATTGGGTACGACGTGCAAACTCTATAGAATCAGTATAGTTTGGCTAATTTTGTAGTGATTAAATAAGATTGCCGTATCGAAGCTCTTCGCGATGACAGTATGCGAAAACTAATAAGTAACAAATAACAATATAAAGAAATACGTAAAAAGAGTATCTATTTAATAAAAAGGGGTTTTTGATGTCTTACGTTGCAATTGCAGATCAAGTAGAAGAAGAATCGCCTCATCCGACCAAATTCATATGGAAATATATTTGGAGTCAGGATCATAAAGTGATCGCAATTCAGTACAGTGTGGTCGCGATTTTTGTTGGTTTAATTGCCTTGGTTCTGTCCGGGTTAATGCGATTACAACTTGGCTTTCCAGATACCTTTTCTTTCATAGATCCTAGCAACTATATCCAGTTTGTGACCATGCACGGTATGATCATGGTTATCTATCTATTGACCGCATTATTTTTAGGTGGGTTCGGAAATTATCTAATTCCGCTGATGATTGGCGCAAGAGATATGGTGTTTCCTTTTTTAAATATGCTTAGTTTCTGGGTTTACTTGTTGGCGGTCATTGTATTGTTGGCAAGCTTCTTTGTAACTGGAGGGCCGACCGGTGCAGGGTGGACGCTCTACCCGCCGCAAGCCATATTAAAAGGTACGCCGGGTTCCGGCTGGGGCATAATTTTGATGCTTGTATCGCTGGCTATTTTTATTGTTGCTTTCACAATGGGTGGACTAAATTATGTGACCACGGTACTTCAAGCGAGAGCCAGAGGCATGACTTTGATGCGCATGCCGCTATCTATTTGGGGAATTTTTGTTGCCACTATATTAGGCTTGCTGGCTTTTCCGGCGTTATTAGTCAGCGCAATCATGATGCTATTAGATAAATTGATCGGAACCAGCTTTTTTATGCCAGCGATTATATCCTTAGGTGAACAAATGAGCTATTCCGGTGGTAGCCCGATTTTGTTTCAACATCTGTTCTGGTTCTTCGGCCATCCGGAAGTTTATATCGTCGCCTTACCGGCGTTTGGAATGGTATCTGATGTTATTGCGACCCATGCCAGAAAAAATATCTTCGGCTATCGCCAAATGGTTTGGGCGATAGTGGCAATCGGTGGGCTTAGTTTTGTGGTGTGGGCCCATCATATGTATGTTAGTGGGATGAACCCCTATTTTGGGTTCTTTTTTGCAACAACCACCTTGATTATAGCCGTTCCCACTGCGATTAAAGTTTATAACTGGGTGCTAACACTTTGGAAAGGTAATATTCATTTGACCACTCCCATGCTATTTGCTATTGGGTTTATTTTCACCTTTACTCATGGCGGCTTAACTGGATTATTTTTGGGAAATGTGGTGGTCGACCTGCCTCTATCGGATACTTATTTTGTGGTGGCCCATTTTCATATGGTGATGGGAGTCTCGCCGGTACTGGTATTATTTGCAGCTATCTATCATTGGTTCCCTAAAGTCAGCGGTAAGCATTTACATAAGGGGATGAGTAAAGCACATTTCTGGTTTACCTTTTTGGGTACCTATGCAGTTTATCTGCCGATGCATTATCTAGGATTTCTGGGTGTGCCGAGACGATACTTTGCGATGGGGGAAACAGATTTTATTCCGGCATCGGCACAAACTCTTAACGCCAGTATTACCGTTGCCGCATTAATTGTTGGGTTAGCCCAATTGATCTTTATTTATAATGTGATTTATAGTTTAAGAAAAGGTAAAAAGGCCGAGTCTAATCCCTGGGGTGGAACCTCGCTAGAATGGCAAACACCTGATAATCCACCTAAACATGGCAATTGGGGAAAGGAGCTTCCAGTGGTTCATCGTTGGGCCTATGACTTTAGTGTACCAAACGTCAAACAGGATTTTATACCGCAAAATATGGCAGATGAAGACGTTGAAATGGATGATCCCAATGCAACCCTTGAACATCACTCGAGAGGTGATGCTTCATGAGTTTTTTTAAAACCTTGGCTGAAAAACCTTGGCAGCCACTAACCGAGGGCGCAAGCCTTGACAATGCAGAGTCTTTGGCGATAAGAATTCCTGAAAAGACCGCCCTCAAGTTTTTTCTCGCAGTAGTGGGTATTATCTTCTTCTTGTTTACAGTGACTTTTTTAGCTCGCACTCAATATCCAGATTTTCAGGCGTTAGCCGGTGAACCTTGGCAGCCTTTTACCGATGCCTCTCAGCTTTGGTTAAACACAGGAGCGTTGTTTTTGGCTAGTGTCGTGATGCATTGGAGCATGAAATTAAGCGAACAAAAAAATATGAACGGCGTGATTATTGGTTTAGTAGCCGCTTCGTTATTTACTGCGCTCTTTTTAATCGGTCAAATTTCGGTTTGGAAACAACTCCACGCGCTTGGATATTTTATTAATACAAATCCGGCAAATAGTTATTTCTATCTATTTACCTGTGTGCATGGTCTACATTTATTAGGAGGCTTATTTGCATTTGCCAAAGTGATTATCCCGTTTTCTTCTAGTCGTTCATTTGAGAACTTAAGCAAGGGTCTCAGCCTTTGTAAAACCTATTGGCATTTCTTATTTTTGATCTGGCTATTACTTTTTGCCTTACTAACCAGTTCGTCAGAGACCTACAATACGATTGCTGTATTGTGCGGTTTTAGGGAGTAAATTATGAGTAGCAATGTTTCTGAAGCATCTACCGGAATGAAAAGCTTAGTCGACGACTGGTCGGCAGATAAGCAGACATTCGATGTCCCTTGGGGCAAGTTAATGATGTGGATTTTTTTGTTAAGTGATACGTTCATTTTTAGTATTTTCCTAACTGCCTATATGAGCGTCAGGATGACCACCACCGCTGAGTGGCCACCCACTAGCGAAGTATTTTCATTGATGATTGCTGGACAACATGTGCCGTTGTTATTGATTGCAATTATGACCTTCATCCTAATTACTAGCAGTGGAACCATGGCATTGGCAGTGAATTATGCTTACCGAGGCGATCGTAAGAAAGTTTTCAATTTAATGTTAATCACCGCAATACTCGGGGCGTCGTTCGTAGGTATGCAAGCTTTTGAGTGGACAAAACTCATAATGGAAGGGGTTCGCCCGTGGGGTAATCCTATGGGCGCTGAACAATTTGGCGCAAGTTTTTTCATGATTACAGGCTTTCATGGGTTGCACGTGACTGCCGGAGTGATTTATCTAATTATTATTGCGAAACGGGTTCGAAATGGTTATTACGAGAATCGTGGTTACCATATCGTTGAAATTACTGGACTCTATTGGCATTTTGTTGATTTAGTGTGGGTCTTTATTTTCGCATTTTTCTATCTGTGGTGAGGTAATATCATGTCAGAGACAACCATTAAATTACATCCGATTAGTGTTTACCTTAAAATTTGGTTGCTGCTTTTTGTCTTAAGTACCTTTTCTTACATGGTTGATTTTTACGAAGTACAAGGCTATTTACGTTGGGGGCTGATTTTAATATTTATGTTTTTGAAAGCGGGTCTTATTATTGCTATATTTATGCACTTAGCCTGGGAACGCTTGTCATTAATATACACCATATTGATACCTCCTCTGGCAATCATTGCTTTGATAGTCTTAATGGCATCAGAGGCTAACTACATATTTTTGAGCCGTATAATTTTTTTCAAATTCATTTAGTTATAAATTAGACTGATTATTTTTTAGTTTTGTTGTTAGCTTTAATGATTACTCATAATCTGTCTTGCATATCCACCGCCTTACGCAGTGGCTTGTAAAATGGTTATACCCTTGTCTAAAAAAACTGATAACACTGCGTTTCAGTTGAAGACTCTTTTTTAAGCTAGGTAGCCGAACGAAACTCAACAGATTGTATCTGGGAACTTACGATAAACGATGCATCTAACCTGTTTTAAATATTTTTGTTAAGTCTGTGTGTTTCTGTTTATGGGCATTCACAAGCTCTAACCAACCGACGACTTATGCTTGTAAATATCAATAGGTGTAAACTAATCGACAGACCCATATGCCACCTTTTAAAAGGCGTAAACAAAAACACCTTATAAGAAGGAGGATGTTTTTATGTAAACTTGCTATAGGAACCTTAATTGACACAATCAAAATTATATTTCGGCATTTTGGCCTTAGTTACGTTAGCCTCATTTTTCGTTTTTAAATTTATTCAACAAGTGGATCACACTTTACCGTTGATAAACGGCGTGATTATTCCCAATTCAAAACCTTTAAACGAATTTCTTGTTCTCGATCACCATAATCGACGATTTAACAATAAAAACCTACTAGGTAAGTGGCATTTATTAACTTACGGATACACTAATTGTCCAGATATTTGTCCTACAACACTTAGCGCATTAGTAAGGCTGACTAAACGGTTAAAATCGGAACAAAAATACAAGGATTTAGGTATTCTATTTTATTCTATCGATCACCAGCGCGATACGGTGGAACACCTTAAGAAGTACTTACCCTTTTTTGATGACGCTTTCATTGGACTTACATACAAAGATGATATGAAAGTTTCATCGTTAGAATTGGAGAAAGGTTTGGGGATGATTTCGATACTTACACCGGTAGTAGGTGATAATAAAATCGCAATCTATGGTAGTTATCGGGTAAGTCATGGATTCATGCTATACCTGATAAACCCATTAGGTCATTTACAAGCTGTTCTTAAACCAAGTAAAGTAAACGATTCGGAAAGCTACTTTGATGAAGAACAAATATATAGAGATTACGTGTCTATACGAAATCATTTTGGCTAAAACCATCAGTCTTATCAATACCCCAAAAGTTAAAATCAAAAGTGCTTACTGAGCTATTTAATTTGCTATTTATTGTGCTTGATTTCTTTGATATTTCTAGGTCTAATACTCTTCAGTTAGTTATGTACTCCTGCATAATCTGTTAAACCAACCCTTGTAGAGTGTGCATTAGCATCAGTTTCTGCTTAATTAAGGTATGTATAAATGAACAGGTTTATTCCCTACATTTTGATTGTATTTACTGTTTTGTTTGGATTTTATTTGAAGCATTATCTTGCTGGAGAAGAGGTCACTCAGCCAAATGGTGCGGATAAAAAAGAAAATGAATCCAATAACAATAAGATTATTGATCAATTTGATACACTATTGATTTATCCCAAAAAGAAGGACTTGCGAGAGTTTGAGTTATGGGATTTTAATAAAGAACCATTTGTTAAATCAAATTTTAATGAACGTTGGAGTTTGATTTTTATAGGTTTTACAAATTGTCCAGATGTGTGTCCCAACACGTTAAATGATTTAACGCATTTGTACCAAGGTTTGAATGAGAATTTAAAAAAACAATTTCAATTTGTATTTTTTTCTGTTGATCCAGAAAGAGATACACCGCAAAGGATGAAGTCTTATTTAGATAATTTTCACGATGATTTTATTGGCATCAGCGGGCAGAAAAATCAAATTGACAGTGTCGTTCATCAGCTAGGCGGACTCTATAATCTTAATAAAGCGGAAGGCGAATATTATAGTGTGGACCATTCTGGTCGTATCTTTATTGTTGACCAGCAAGGTCGGCGTTTTGGTCTTATAAAGTCAGGTGTTTTACAATCCAAAGATAAGTCAGTATTAATTAAAGAACTTGAAAGCCTTTTATGATTGGTTTTAGTTTACTGCCTAAAAGTTTTTTTGGCAGAAATACTCTAATGATCGCTATTTTATTAACGATCAGCCAACTCGTTTCTTTTATGTCTATTCAGCATTTTGTTGTTGACCGAAAAAATAAAACCATCATGTATTTGGTAGCAAATCAAATTAAGATCCAATATATGGGCGTGGAATCAGATATACCAGTAGATTTCTCGGAAGGTTTTATAAAGACGACGGAACTTGAACTATTTTGGTTAGCCAGCGGGGATATTCCTGCCGGATTAATATCGGCTAGGGATGACTCGGCATTTACTAAAGCTGCAAAACAATTTTTAGGAACGGATACAAAAGTAAAAGTTGAAGTTTCTGATCGAATTTATGTTTGGGTTAACGAACATTCTCATCCAGACTATTGGGTGAGAATGCCAATTGGCGAATATGATGGGAGTGCACCCATTTCCCTCATCATTTTTTTTGGTGTTCTATTATTTTTAAGTTTGATTGGTGCATGGATGTTAGTGAGTCAATTGCATCGACCGTTAAAACGTTTATCTTTTGCAGCAAGAGAAATTGGGCGTGGTGATTATCCAGGCAAGTTGAAGGAGACCGGCCCACAAGAATTAGTCGCGGTGACTTCCGCGTTCAACCAAATGGCCGCTGATGTCCACCAATTAGAGGAAGAGCGAACACTGCTACTCGCAGGCATATCACATGACCTTCGCACTCCCATTACTCGTATTCGATTATCCTTAGAGTTTTTATCTGACCAGGACCAAGAGCTTAAACAAGGCCTGATTGACGATACTGTAGATATGGACGATATTATTGACCAGTTTATTAGTTATGTTAGATACGGGAGTGAAGAACAGTTTGAGTTTGGATATATCAACGAATTAATTCAGCAAATAGTTGATTCCTCGCAAAAGCAACATCACGATTTATCGACAGAATTAACTGATATGCCAATGGTTAGCTTTAAGCCACTTGCGATCAAGCGGCTAATTAGTAATTTAATAGAAAACGCCTTTCGATATGGAAAGCCTCCAGTCATAGTTTCAAGTGAAATCATTGAAGGTAACTTATTGGTCAAGATAAAAGATAACGGAAAGGGTATAGAAGACTTAGATAAAACCCGCTTGTTTCAGCCTTTTGCAAGAGGCGACAAAGCAAGGGGTGGTAAAGGTTCTGGTTTAGGTCTGGCGATTGTAGAAAGAATTGCAGAAATGCATGGTGGGATAATCACTCTGGATAACTTGCCAGAAGGTGGCTTAGAAGCTTGCTTTTTAATGCCAATTAAAGCTCAAAAATATAGAGTTACTCTCACTTAAAACCATCAATTTATGCGAGTTTTAATGTCTGCATTGCTCGTTGTGTTTAATTTTATACTTCAGAACAAGTCTTACGGCTCTTTATCACCAAAGCAGACCCGCTCATACGTAGATCATTATTTTCAAATGAAATAAAAATTGCACTATTAGTATTCTCATGGCTTTTATTGATAATAAAGGATGTATTAATTTTTTATATGTAAGGAGACAAGTTTATGCGTCGTCTATTATTCCTTGTATTAATGATTGTAATAGCAGCACAATCAGCATGCTCGGTAGCTCAACAAATGGATGCTCAGCTTAATATGGCAAAGCGATCATTGGCACAGATTGAAACTAAACTATCAAATATTCAGTCCGGTGATGTTAGCCAGTATAGTAAAGTAGGTGAGCAGTTAAATAAAGTTGATGATAGGTTAAAAAAGCCAGATCTAAAGCACACCTTGATTATGCTAAAAGCTTGCAAAAGTTGAGTGGCTTACGTGGGGAAATCGTAACTATCGCGAATCAGTGGCAACAAAACAAGACTCAATACAAGAAGCATCGCAAATCAAAAGTGTAGCTAAAACAACCCAAGGTTAATATCAAGCAAGTGCTACGATTATCACGCCTAATGTGATTTTAACTAAATATAATAAACAAAATCGACCTAAGTTAGGAGACTCTCCCAGTCCTAGTGATGTTGAAAGTTTGGCGCTTCAGTTGCAAGCATTACAAACTAAAGAGCTACAAAAGCCCTGGCCTTATTAAAACAGCCAGGTGTTTCATCTGCTGACACAGACAGAGTAAGCCGTTGGATAGGAGGTCTTTTCAACCACAAATTAAACAAAATTTAGTTAACGCAATGCAAAGTTTCAATGAAAAGGTGACAATGGCAGCGCAACTTGCTAAACAAATTAAAAACATTGCAGACGATGACAAAATGCGTGCATACGATTTTTCTCATGGTGATAATGGAGTAAGAAATGCTAAATTCTTCAAAATGGAGTAACTGCAACGGCTAGTGTAATGTCGCTGGAAAGGTTTTATCTGAGCTAGTTAACGGCAAAAGGCAGCAACAGTTATGGATGATTACTGTTACTCAAAACGATTAGAAGATATGACTGAAGCCTCGCAAGACACAGCTACAGAATTAGCAGCGTTACCAATAAAGCAAAAACTAAAGAGAGAGGTACATGTAAAAGGGATAATCCAAAAATTATGGTATGGAGGTTGTGAATTGACTTCTTTAGCTGTCAAAGGCAGTATACTGATGTAGAATCAAACGGGACAATTTGTGTAAGAGGCAATGACTTAGACTCCATCGAAACTGATGGTAAGGTTTGGGTAGATGGTGCCGCAAATGTTGAAATTGTGCGTTTTGAAGTTGAATGGAAGCGGGCAGCTATTATTTTTAAAGAGTGAGCATAGTCGATTACAATAAGTCGATTAGTATAAATTAGGAGCTCTTATGAACGATGAAGTTTCAACCCATCAAGCGGAAGACGATGAGCGTAACGCAAGAGTATTAATCTCAGTGAATGGTGAGATGTACCCTCGTGACAAAGCGGTTGTTTCTGTTTTTGATAGTGGTTTTATGCTGGGCGATGGTATTTGGGAAGGCATGCGATTATACAATGGTCAATGGGCATTTTTAGCTGAACATATAGACAGACTGTTTGAAGGGGCTACCGCCATTGACCTCAATATAGGCTTAACTAAACAACAAGTGGTTGAAGAGATAGAAAAAACACGCCACGCCAATAATATGCAAACCGATGTTCATATGCGTTTAATGGTTACCAGGGGCGTTAAAAGTAAACCTTTTCAACACCCATCATTATCGAAGTCCGGTCCCACCATTGTGATTCTCATGGAACATTCTAAACCGAGTTTATCTCGTGGGATTCGTTTAGCCACCGTGCCCCATATGCGCGGTTTACCAATGACTCAAGATCCCAAACTTAACTCGCATTCAAAATTAAACTGTATTTTAGCTTGCATCGCAGCAGAAAAAGCCGGTGCTGATGAAGCGTTAATGTTAGATAAAGATGGTTTTGTAAATACGACCAATGCTTGTAATTTTTTCATCGTACGCAAAGGCGAAGTTTGGACGTCTACAGGTGACTATTGTATGAATGGCATCACTCGCCAAAAAGTAATCGACTTATGCAAAGAAAATGAAATACCTGTTTATGAAAAAAATTATTCTTTGGTTGAAACTTATTCCGCTGATGAGGCATTTTTAACTGGAACTTTTGGCGCGCAAACACCTATTTTAGCGATAGATGGCCGTCATATTGGTAATGGTGAAAAAGACCATAGCGTAGGTCCAATGACTACGAAAATTAGAGCACTTTATAAACAACTAATCGACAAAGATACCTTTAATAAGGTCTATAAATAGCATGCACCATATGATTAAAAATATTGCCATGTGGTCTGGACCAAGAAATCTTTCAACGGCTATGATGTATAGCTTTGCGTCGCGCACAGACTGCCATGTGGTTGACGAGCCATTTTATGCTGCCTATTTATCTACAACAGGTATTAAACATGCGATGTATAAGGAAATTATAAACGATGGTGTCGTTGATCCTAAAAAAGTAATTGAACGATGCATAAATAGTGAATTTAACGGGCAACAAGAACATTCTATTTTTTATCAAAAACACATGACAAAACATATGATTCCGTCCATAGATCGAAGTTGGATTGGCCAAGTTTGTAACGTGTTTTTAATAAGAGAGCCTGCAAAAGTGATTGCTAGCTATCACGCCAAGGACCAAGATCCTGGGTTGAGCGATATTGGCGTTGTAGAACAATGTGAAATATTTGACAGGGTTTGCCAAAAAACAGGAAAAGCACCAACGGTAATTGATAGCTGGGATATATTAAATGATCCCAAAAAGATGCTGAGTGCGCTATGTAAAGCAATTAACATTGATTTTCAAGAGAACATGCTAAGTTGGCCTACCGGACCTCGATCATTTGATGGAATTTGGGCACCCCATTGGTACAAATCTGTGTGGCAAAGTAATGGTTTTTCTACACCTTCACAAAAAAAACCAAAAGTCCCCGACCATCTTTTAGATTTGCTTGACACTGCTAATTCTTATTATGATCAACTTAAAGGGTTTGCTCTGAAAGGCAATGCATAGAAGCTTGTGAATATTGAGCTTTCTGAAACACGAGCTCACTGATAAAGGAATAGCCATTAATATTGCAAGATGACTTGTATTCCCTGAAGATGAATTCAATTGCAATAGGTCTTATTAGTAACAGAAAGGACAAGCTATTAAGTTAAATTATAATAATACAATTAGCTTTCAATTAACAATCATTAATGTCACAAAAGCCCTCTATTGAATATTTAGCATTTCTTTGGCGTGAGATAATGTTTTATCGGAAATGACCTTCCCGCCTAGCATTCTCGCTATTTCATCAACTCTTTGGTTTTTGTCCAATTGGAAAACTTGAGTTGTGGTTGATTGTTTTAGCTTTGTCTTACTGGCGATTAAATGGTGGTGACCACAAGATGCGACCTGGGGTTGATGAGTAACACACATTACCTGACGGCCTTTTGCTAATTGTCGCAATAATATCCCGACCGTTTCTGCGGTAGCACCACCGATGCCAACATCGACTTCATCAAATATGATGCATGGAACCAGTTGTTGTTCAGATGTAATAACGGCAATGGCGAGACTAATGCGTGATAACTCACCACCTGAAGCTACTTTGGTTAGCGCTTGTAACGGTTGTCCTGGATTAGCCGAGACTAAAAACTCAATTTCTTCCATCCCTAAAGCGGAATAGCTAGTTTCTTTGTGAATTAATTCAGCTGAAAATATTCCCCCCTCCATTGCTAAAGGTTGGATTTTTTCGGTAACTAGTTGAGAGAGTTTTTTGGCTATTCTTTTACGACTAATCGTTAGTAGTTTAGAGTGTTTCAAATATTCTTTTAATCGATGTTCTTGTTCTTTTTCTACTTGTTGAAGCTCATCATCATCAGCATGAAGTTGTTCTAGTTCGCTTTGTAGTCGAGCAAAATAACACGGAAGTTCAGGTAAATTTACGTGATGCTTTCTGGCTAAATCATGAAACCTTGCGAGTTGTTTGTCGAGTAGATCTAAATGCTCAGGATCGCACTCTAGCTGATCTCTATAATTGGCTAATTCAAAATGAGCTTCTTGTATTAGTGACTCGGCATCCGTTAATGTTTCTAATACACCTTTAATACCGCTATCAAGGGTGACTAATTCGTTAAGGTGACTAATAGATGAATTTAAACTAGCAAAACTTGACGCATTTTCATTCTCCATTAAATCGTCTAAAGCATTTTTTGCTAAAGCAAGCCTATCGTGCGAAGTTGCCGCTCGTTTATGCTCCGATTCCAAGTTGTCTAGTACCGACTGTTCAGGGTTGGCTGTAGTTAACTCATCGACTTGGTAACTCAATAATTCTCGCTTAGCATCCCTCTCTCGTTTATCTGTCTGTAACGTTCTCTTGCGCTTATCTATATTATGTAATTGTTGATAAGCATCGTTCACATTTTTTAGAAGCTCATAATGACCTGCGTACCGATCTAGTAAATTAAGTTGTTCTCTATTTTTTAAAAGTGATTGATGTGCATGTTGTCCATGAATATCGACTAGCAAACTACCTAGTTGTTTAAGCTGAGATTGGGTTGTATTTCGACCGTTGATGTAACATTTAGATCGACCCTCTCTTATGATGACACGCCTTAATATACACTCGGTTTTAGGCTCCGCCTGCGGTGACGCATTTGAAATGCTATCTAATATTTCTTCGTCCAATAAGTCATTATCTTTTAGCCATTGGAAAGCTTCACTATGATGATCAACTTCATAGAGTGCACTTATTTCGGTCTGTTTTGCACCATTTGTAATCACACTTTGATCAGCTTTTTCACCCAGTGTTAAGCCGAGGGCATCAATGACAATTGATTTACCCGCGCCTGTTTCTCCGGTGATTACGGTCATACCCGAGTGCCAATCTAATTGCAAAGATTGGATAATAGCAAAGTTACGAATATCAATAGATAGTAGCATTGAGAGAAATTTTAAATATCATGGGGTGATTGAATATTAAACGAAACGAAGGATAATAGCTATTTGTATAAGTAGCTATTTTGCGTTCGTGTGGTTTAACTCGCGGAGCTAGAGTTAATATGTAGCATAAAATTTTTTGCCTTTTTGAGACATAATACTAGGAATGATTAAAAGTATCTGCTAATTTAAGACTAGAGCTTCATCAATGATACAGATCAAAATGAAAAATAAATTATTGCAAATTACATTCGGGATATCTTTAACATGTTTTTTGAATTCGGTTTTGGCGGAAGAAAAAAAAGTATTATATAAAACGACCGATGAAAATGGAAAAGTGTCTTACTCGGATCAACCCTCGGCTGATGCTAAAAAAATACCGATGAGTGATGGTCAGTCTATCAATATGAAAACGCCCAAAGTTGTTTTCCATTCATCGAATGGTAACTCAGGTACTAACTCAAATACAGCTAGTAATCACCAAGCGAATAGATATTCTTCTGTTTCATTTTTACAACCAGAAAATAATGGCGTGATTCGCAATAATGGCAGCTTGGTCTTATTTGAACTTAGTATTTTACCAAAGCTAAATGAAAATCATCATATCGTGTTTTATATTGATGGTGCCACTGTTAATGCTGCAATTTCAGGGATGAGTGTGACTGTTTCTAATGTTACGTATGGTACTCATTCGGCTAGTTTTGCAGTGTTGGATAACTCTGACAAATTAGTCATTAAAAGTGAAAAGCTGAATTTTAATTTATTGCATACAGTTAGACGTAAAGTTGGAGCGGTTAAAAATATTAATTCTCCAATCAACAAAATAAATACGAATATTTTGGTCGCTTCTAAACTAAAAATTAAATTACCAGAGCACCCAAAGCCAGTTAATTTTGAACATTTAAGAAAACCTGAAAATTAATATTTTGGAATTAAATGTAGCTTTTTGATAACTAAATCACATATTTTTTGTTCTGTTTTCAATATGATTAACTTTCCAGTTTGTAGGTAAACTCTTTGTTGTATTTATAATAAAGAGTTTATTGATTTAACATTCAGTTAATTTTTGGCACGTTCTAGTTAGTTACCCCTATTGCCCGCGACTAGCGGGCTTTTTTTATGTCCAAGGATGGACTGGCTAGGTTACTTTTGAGCTTCTAATTCTAATTTATGCTCAAGATAATGGATGTTGGTTCCACCTTTTTGGAAGTTCTCATCTGCCATGATACGTCTTTGCAATTCAATGTTAGTCTTAATACCATCTATAACTACCTCATCAAGCGCCATCTGCATACGTGCCATAGCGACTTCACGTGTTTCACCATAGGTGATCAATTTACCTATCATTGAGTCATAATAGGGTGGAACTTTATAACCTGAGTAGATATGAGAATCCCATCTTACGCCAGGTCCTCCAGGCGCGTGATAGCGTTCAATGGTACCTGGCGAAGGAATAAAGGTCACTGGATCTTCTGCATTGATTCGGCATTCGATTGAATGACCTCTAAGCTGAATATCTTCTTGCTTAAAGGATAGAGGCTGACCTTCTGCAATTCTTAACTGTTCTTTAATGATGTCGACGCCAGAAACTAACTCTGAAACAGGATGTTCTACTTGGACTCGAGTATTCATTTCTATGAAGTAAAACTCGCCTTTCTCATATAAAAATTCGAAAGTTCCAGCGCCTCGATAGCCCATTTCTATACAGGCTTGAACACAGCGCTCGCCAATAAAACGGCGTTTTTCTTCGGTCATGCCCGGAGCCGGTGCTTCCTCAACGACTTTTTGATGACGACGCTGCATAGAGCAGTCTCTTTCACCTAAATAAATAGCACTTCCATGTTTGTCAGCTAAAATTTGAATTTCTACGTGGCGTGGAGTCTCTAGGAATTTCTCCATATAAACGACATCATTATTAAATGCTGCTTTAGCTTCAGCCTTTGTTAATGCAATTGAATTGATTAATTCAGATTCTTTTCTAACAACTCGCATACCGCGACCACCACCACCACCAGAGGCTTTAATAATGACTGGATAGGCAATGCGTTTACCAATTGCAAGGTTTGTTTTTTCATCGTCACCTAACGCTCCATCCGATCCTGGTACGCATGGTACTCCAGCTTTTTTCATAGTTTGAATCGCTGAGACCTTATCACCCATCAAGCGAATACAAGCAGCTGTAGGCCCAATAAATTCAAAACCACTTCGCTCAACTTGCTCTGCAAAGTCAGCGCTTTCGGCTAAAAACCCGTAACCTGGGTGAATCGCAACCGCATCTGTGACTTCTGCCGCCGCTATTATGGCTGGAATATTCAAATAACTTTCAAGTGCTGACGGAGGCCCGATACAAACCGACTCATCGGCTAAACGAACGTGCATTAAACTTTCATCAGCGGTTGAATGAACCGCAACCGTTTTAATACCAAGCTCTCTACAGGCCCTTAGTATACGTAGAGCAATTTCTCCACGATTTGCAATTACCACTTTATCAAGCATTTTACTTTCCAATTTGTCTGTGATGCTTTTTCAAAATTATGGAACTAATTTTAGGAAAAATATCAGCAACTAGATTCGGTTAAGACTATTGAGTGTTTAACTTTGCTCAAAGTAGTCTATGAACTTGCGTATAATTGAATTAATTAATATTAATTCAATTATCGACTTATTCAATTAAAAATAATGGCTCATCAAACTCGACAGGCTGTCCATCGTCAATCAATATTGCTTTAATCACGCCAGATTTATCTGCATCAATTTGGTTCATCATTTTCATTGCTTCAATAATACAAAGCGTATCACCAACGTTTACCTTACTACCAATATCAACAAAATTACTAGCGCCTGGTGATGGTGCAAGATACATAGTCCCTACCATCGGAGACTTAACCTGATGTCCTGTTATTTCAGGTACGGAAGCAACTTCAGCCATAGGTGCTAAAGCGTTTGCAGGCATTGCTTGAGGCATTAATGGTGCCGCATATTGCATAGGTGCGCCCATCGGAGCAACTGCACGAGTGATACGGACAGATTCTTCGCCTTCTTTTATTTCAATTTCAGCGACGCCTGATTCTTCCAATAATTCGATTAATTTCTTAACTTTTCGAATATCCATAATGTTTTACCTTTAAGTTCTAATTGTTATAATTTAAATATTTAATGGGTCTGTTTTAAATAAATAAGTTTTAATAAATCGTTTATTAATTTTGTAACCGCTTGATGGCTACATTTAAAGCCATTACATAACTATCGACTCCAAAACCAGCAATAACGCCAACGGCTAAATCAGAAAAATAAGAATGCTTTCTGAAATGTTCGCGTGCATGAGGGTTTGATAGGTGTATTTCTATAAAGGGTATTTTAACACTGGCAAAGGCATCCCTTATTGCCACGCTAGTATGAGTAAATGCGGCCGGGTTAATTAGTATGAAATCTATTGCTTGATTTGTACTCGCTTGCACTTGATCAATAATTTCATGTTCAGCATTGGATTGAAAACAAACCAATTCCACTGAGTTTTGATGTGCAATCACTGATAACTTTTTTTCTATCTGCGCAAGCGTCAAGGAGCCATATATCTCAGGCTCTCTTGTGCCTAACATATTGAGGTTGGGTCCATTGATTAATAGTATTTTCAAAGTTTTGCCGTATTTAATGTTCAATTTAAATTAGCTTTAAGCTAACTTCATCCAGTTTAACCTAAATTCAGTCTTTTTCGTTTATATACCTAAAAAATGTTAACCTGTTACAATTTAAACATTTTTCTAAAAAATATAAAGGGTCAATGCTAACATATCCATTTCTAAGACAATGTCTACAAATAGATGTTATTAGGCAACAAAGTCGTTATTTAGTTCAGGAATGATTTTAAAACATATTGATGCATGAAATGGACAAACCAGTTAATGTTACAGAATATTTAGCGAAAGCTTAGGTAGGTTAATTCTTTTTAATAAGGTTTCTTACCATTAAAAGCAAAAGTAATACCGCAGAAATAATATAAGTCATTGATGTATTCATCACATGCTCATTTCCAGCAACGTTAGGGATTGTGATGTGATAAAGGTCGATCAGCCAATTAGCTAAATAACCAAAACCAATGCTCGCCGTAAAAAGACTAAATAAATAAGCCACTAATACTGATGTGCCCATTTCTTGTTTTATCATACCCATTGTTGCAATGTTAGTCGCGGGTCCCGCTAACATGAAAACTAAGATAGCGCCCGGTGATAAACCAGCAGCCAAAAATCCAGCAGCTAAAGGTGTTGAAGCAGTAGCGCATATATACATTGGGATACCGATAACTGCCATAACTACCATTGCCATTAAGCCATCACCCCATTGTGTTAAAAAATTAGTAGAAACCCATGTTTTAATAGCCGCTGCTAATAATAACCCGATCAATAGCCATTTGGTGATATCCGATAATAATTTCCCACTTGAGAATTCGAGTGATTGTTTAAATAATTGGAAGATTGTAGGTTTTATTGTAATTATTGATTCGCTTGCGCAACAGCTTGTTTTTTCTGGTTGTTCACAACAAGATTTGACCACTTCGGCTTCTTTCGCTTTAGAGCTAAAACAAGGTTTAGTCGTCCCAGTTTTAGTGTTTTCCTGGATTTTGTCAGCGTTGTTTTCATTTAAAGCAAAAACCTTAACCATTAATCCAGCATAGATGGCTGTTAAAATGGCTGATATTGGTCTTAAAATCGCAAAAAATGGTCCTAAAAGAGCGTAAGAAACAGAAATTGAATCAACGCCGGTTTCTGGAGTGGCGACTAAGAATGAAATTGTTGTCGATTTTGATGCGCCTGAACGTCTTAACCCGATAGCTGCCGGTATAACACCACAAGAACACAGCGGAAGAGGTGCGCCGATAAATGTAGCCTTTAAAATGGAACATAGGCGATCATCGCCCATATGGTGTTGTAATAGCTCCATTGGAACGAGCCATTTCATAAATCCTGCAATTAAAAGACCCAACAATAGCCATGGAGCAGATTCAGTAAAAAGTTCAATAAAGTTATAGAGGTAATCAGTCATGATCGTAAACCTTGATTTGTTTGGTCATTGGTTGTGAAATCGAATAATTTAAATCGTAAATAGTTCTGGATCGTCCAAACTATTCAAAATAGTGCATTGTTTAGCGCTTTCTTTTCCGCCACAACAAGCATTGTGTAAACTGCTCAATGCTTGTCTCATTTTCTGTAGATCGCATATTTTAGACTCAATTTCATTTATTTTATTACCTGTATAATTTTTCACTTCTTCGCACGTATGTTGATCCTTATCGGTTCTAAGCGATAGTAATTGCTTAATTTCAGATAAAGAAAATCCGATTTTTTTTGAATGTAATATAAAACTGAGTTTTTGAAGTTCTTGTTCCGAATATAAGCGATAACCTGATTCTGTTTTTCTTTTAGGTACTAATAAATCTTCGCTTTGATAATAACGAAGCGTTTCTACCGTTATATTCGCACGCTTCGAAACTTCACCAATTTTTAATAATGATTCCATAGGATTAAACGTTCGAATTCAATGGTTCTGATATTTGAGAGAATAGTATTATAAACCCTAAAGCATACTTTAGGGTCAAGTGATTTATATGAGATTTCAAGTTGTATGGTCAGTCTTTTTATTAGTGAAACCCTCGCTTTTATAGTTTAAGCATACTTTTAGCACTCAAAGGGGTTGAGTGCTAAAAAATCACCCCCATATAACCAGAGAATTTTAATTAACTCAAATAACTGACCTATTAATAGAATCAGGTAAAACTTTTTTAAGAAAACCAATTAGGAGATAAAGTCGATGAGTATTCGTCCTTTGCATGACCGTGTTTTAGTAAGACGTATAGAAGATGAAACAACTAGCGCTGGTGGTATTATCATTCCAGACAACGCTAAAGAAAAGCCAAGTCGTGGTGAAGTTATTGCTGCAGGTAATGGCAAACAATTAGATAATGGTACTGTTCGCGCTCTTGAAGTAAAAGTTGGCGATAAAGTACTTTTTGGTAAATATGCTGGTAACGAAGTTAAGGTTGATGGCGAAGAGTTATTGATTATGCGTGAAGACGACGTCGTTGGAATTATTGATTAATTTACTTATTAAGCTAATCAATTAAACAAATAAACAAAAATTTAAGAGGAATTTAGTATGTCAGCAAAAGACGTAAGATTTGGAGATGACGCGCGTTCACAAATGGTGAATGGCGTAAATATTTTAGCTAACGCAGTAAAAGTAACTTTGGGTCCTAAAGGGCGTAATGTTGTTTTAGATCGTTCATTCGGCGCACCGACTGTCACTAAAGATGGTGTATCAGTAGCTAAAGAAATCGAATTAGAAAATAAATTTGAAAACATGGGCGCTCAAATGGTTAAAGAAGTTGCTTCGCAAACTTCTGACGTAGCAGGTGACGGGACTACAACTGCGACTGTTTTAGCTCAATCGATATTAAATGAAGGTTTAAAATCTGTTGCTGCAGGCATGAACCCAATGGATCTCAAACGCGGAATTGACCATGCTGTTAAAGCAATAGTAGCAGAGCTAAAAGGCGTTTCTGTTCCATGTGAAGACGATAAAGCAATTGCTCAAGTTGGAACAATTTCAGCAAACTCTGATAAAGATGTCGGCGATATAATTGCAACTGCAATGGGTAAAGTCGGTAAAGAAGGCGTTATAACCGTTGAAGAAGGTTCTGGTTTAGAAAATGAACTAGATGTTGTTGAAGGTATGCAGTTTGACCGTGGTTATTTATCGCCTTATTTCATTAATAATCAAGACAGCATGTCAATTGAATCTGATTCACCATTGATTCTAATAGTTGATAAAAAGATCTCTAATATCCGTGAATTATTACCAGTATTAGAGAATGTTGCTAAAGCTGGTAAGCCACTTCTAATTGTTGCTGAAGATGTTGATGGAGAAGCATTGGCAACTTTAGTGGTTAACAATATTCGCGGTATAGTGAAAGTTGCAGCAGTTAAAGCGCCTGGATTTGGTGATCGTCGTAAAGCAATGCTTGAAGACATCGCAATATTAACTGGCGCAACGGTTATTTCTGAAGAAGTTGGTCTTACTTTAGAAAATGCAACACTCGAAGATTTAGGAACAGCTAAGAAAACTTCAATCACTAAAGAAACTACAACTATTATTGATGGTGCAGGCGAAAGTGCAAACATTGAAGCGCGTGTTGAAGCTATCCGTCGTCAGATTGAAGATACTTCTTCTGATTACGACAGAGAAAAACTGCAAGAGCGTGTTGCTAAGTTAGCTGGTGGTGTTGCAGTGATTAAAGTTGGAGCCGCAACTGAAATCGAAATGAAAGAAAAGAAAGCTAGAGTTGAAGATGCACTTCATGCAACTCGAGCAGCGGTTGAAGAAGGTGTTGTTCCTGGCGGCGGTGTTGCGCTAGTAAGAGCTGCTTCTAAGATTGGTAAATTGACGGGTGAAAATGATGACCAAACAGCTGGTATTCATATTTTACTTCGCGCAGTTAATGAGCCTTTACGTCAAATCGTTTCTAACGCGGGTGATGAAGCATCTGTTGTTCTTAACAACGTTACAAAAGGTGAAGGTAACTACGGTTATAACGCTGCAACTGGTGTGTATGGCGATATGATCGAAATGGGTATTCTTGATCCAACTAAGGTTACTCGTAGCGCATTACAACATGCTGCTTCAGTTTCTGGGTTAATGATTACTACAGAAGCAATGGTTGCTGATATGCCTGCTGACGCAGCTGCTGGTGGCGCTCCCGATATGGGCGGCATGGGCGGTATGGGCGGTATGGGCGGAATGGGCGGCATGATGTAATAGATTTTAAATCTATTAGTCTAGCTCTAACCATTTAATTAAAAGCCTGAATAGTAATATTCAGGCTTTTTTATTGGCTGCTTATCAATATCTAATAACACTTTTGTTATGAATTGGTAGTGGGTAATGAAATGTATCTTCCCGTCAAACCTAATGCCTTCTTTGATACGATTGCGGACGTTAGCCTTGGCTTATCTAACGGCAAGTGATCCGACAAAGCAGCCCTACATCAGATAATGAAATCATTCAAAATTTTTATCTTGAAGCTTGGGGGATTAATATTCAGGATTAATTGAAAAGACTGAAAGCGGACATTCGACTAACCTTAATTAGAGGTACTTAGCACCTTAGATTTTATGACAACTTGGTGGCAGCTAGTGACGTTAGAACAATGAACACTGGTAGTTTTTACTCATCATAAGCTAACGTCAAAAAAGTGCGCTTAGTTGACATAACAATTTGAAAAACATAATGTCTTCTTAGGGCGATCAGGAGACATTGAAGCTATTTTAGCCGAACGGCTGCTTTGCCCAAGAAAGCGGAAGTTGAGAAACCAGAAAGCTGATGGTATTTTCCAAGTTCATAGCTGCCTTCGTATGGCTAAACACTACATTTAAACAGTTATATCTTTTTAATAGAAAAATCCAATCAAAACAATATAGTAGACAAGCTAATTTACCCACTTATAATACTTATAAATATAAAGCATTATTTAATAGGGTAATCACTTGAAAATAACACTAATCGTCGTCTTCTTACTCTTTTCATCGTCAACATTATCATCTGAATTACCTATAAAGCTTTCAGGCACAATCGAAATATCAGTTAAAAATGGCACTATTGATGCGAATTTTCAGCTTAAAAATATTCCGAAACTAAATAACTACCTAATACACCTAAACTCTGGTTTTAATATTCAATATTTTAGAAATGAAAAAGATGGCTTCAATTACACTCAGGAAAAAGCTTATAACACTCAATATTCGGAAGAAAGTTTTGGGTATTTTTTTCGAAACGATATAACTAAAGAAAAGTTTTTACCAGATACCATACAGTTCAAATACACGGGCAAATTTCCTGTAATTACTGATATGAACAAAGCAAGTGACCGTGGTGACTGGAAAGGAAATATTGCCTTTAACGGTAGAAATATTCGTACAGATGGATTTCAAACCGCGTGGTATCCAATTTTGTATGATATTGAGCAAGACAAGAGGTACGACGAAGTAGCTTATGATATTGAAGTTACTTGCCTAGATTGTAAATCAATTTATGTTAATGGCAGCAAGCCAATTTCGTCAACTCATGGAATATTTGAGAGTGACAAGCCAATGTCACTTACTTTATTTGCGGGTGATTATAATATTGGTAAGTATAAAAAGAACTATTATTTAAATTCACGTCTAACAACACAGCAAATGTCTGAACTAGGAAAAATGACGGCTACTTTTGAAAAGTATTATCAGGATAAGTTGTCTATTCCATATGGTGAAAGTGTTGTATTTATTCATACAACTCCAACATCAAAGAAAGATTCATGGATGTTTGTTGCTTACCCATCAATAGTGTTAATGAATCATAATGAAGGTGGTTTAAGCAATTTGATTGAAAAAACAGAATCAAATGATTACAAGACTTTGATTGCCCATGAATTAGGACATTATTATTTTGGTACGTACAAAAAGTTTAATTCTGAACTTGGAGATATGTTTACAGAGTCTTTTGCAGACTACCTTTCACTAAAGTTAACAAAAGATCTGCTTGGTGATAAAGCATATTTTAGAAATATAAATGATAAGTTTAACGCTCTAGATAACATGAAAATGACAGGGCTTAAGAATATCAAAGAAAATTCAGATTATGGCGATAGAGGACTATACGTCTACGTTTATGCTCCCCTTATTTGGTTAGCTATTGAAAAAGAAATAGGTAAGGACAAAATGTGGTTATGGCTCAATAAAATGCTCACAGTCGAAACAGAACAAACCAATTATAAATTTATGATAGAAACTTTGTCTAGCGTATTGAACGACGAAAATAAATTGGCTTTTTTAGTTGAAAATTATTTCTCAAATGAAAATGCGATAAACAGAGCTAAAATATTACTTAAAGAAACAATAAACAACACTTAGCTTATGCTACAAACTTTGAAGTCAGGTTTAATACTCGACCGTCTGCTATTAGGCTCATAGCTGCCGGTCACCCCAGTCCTTCTTAACTTCTGCAAATGGCACTAAGCAGCCCTTAAAAGGGTGCTTTTTAATTTCAGTATTTGGTCAGCAAAGTGGCATTAGTTAGCGTTAAGAGGCGAAACACCAACGGCGGCTTTGAGCTTAAACCAGCCCCACAAGTGAGCAAAAATTTAGGGTGATATTACCCTAAATATGATCATGGTTTTCACAAAAGCTCTATGACCGCTTTTGGCTAAAAGCGTTCCATTGAGAAGGCTTTTAGTATCTGACGTAGTTCTTAGGTGGCTATGCAGATAATGAGTCGTAACAATTTTATACACTGTTGGAATAATGATGATACAGGGTGAAATGTTTAATAAGCACCTTATTTCATCAAATTTTAACTGTTTAATTAAGTCCCTTAATTAGTAGGGGTATAAAGCGGGGTATCCCATGCTGTATATTTTATTTCTTAATTAATTATCAACTAGTTGGGTGTTGCATGGGCGGCATGATGTAAAAACATCAACCATTTGTGTAAAAAAGGCTCCTTCGGGAGCCTTTTCTGTTTTAATATACTAGAAATATCTATTCGGGATTAAATCATTCCATGAAACCATTTTCTCAAGCATGTGAAAATAATAAAGAAGCGATACTATCAGTCATTAGTACTTTATTAAAAGATAAACAAAAACTCCTAGAAATTGGAAGTGGCACAGGGCAACATGCCGTTTATTTTACTGAAAAACTACCTCATTTAAATTGGCAGACCAGTGATAGAGAAGAGAATCATGAGGGTATTAATCAATGGATTGATGAGGATTTATTAAATCAGGAATTTAATAACAATATATTTAATAACAATATAGAGCGCCCTATAGAGATCGATGCGCTTGATTATAAGTGGCCAGAAAAAATTTATGATGCCGTTTATTCAGCGAATACTGCTCATATTATGCCTTGGCTTGCAGTACAAAGCTTTTTCAAAGGTGCTGGTGAGGCTTTGATTAAGGGAGGGATTTTTATTTTATATGGCCCTTTTAATTATGATGGAGCATTTACTAGCGAGAGTAATGTGCTATTTGAGCAATGGCTCAAAAGTGTTGATACAAATAGAGGGATTAGAGATTTTGAAAAAGTGAATCAGTTAGCTTATGAGTCTGGATTGCATTTAATCAATGATTATGAAATGCCGGCCAATAATCGGATATTGGTTTGGGAGAAGCGTGAATGAATTGGCAAATCTTATTTTGGCTAAAGTGTAAGGCAGTTCACTTTAGCAACAAATATTTAGATAAGTCGACATAATTACACAGTATTGCCTATAGTTGTCTGTACACTTCAGTTTATGCCCTAGAATTATTGTTTAAAATATTTGTCAGACTCACAAAATGAGGAAGTTTAGAATGTTCACTAATTTATTTAAGAAAAGCTTAACCGTGTTAGCTGTTGCTACCACTGTATCTGTTACCAGTATTTCGTCATCTCTTTACGCGGCTAATACACAAGACAGACTTCACAAAGATTTTAGAAAAACGCATAAGATTGACTTTGTTGCTGGAGAAACCTTCAAAACAGCTTTAAGTAACCAAGATCAAGCGTTGGAGTTTTTATGGCATAGCAAACAAAAATATGGGTTAGAAAGCACCTTTGAGTCTTTAAAATTTAAAAGAGTTAAATCTAGCTTATTAGGAAAACATTATTATTTTCAACAGTATTTAAATGACATTCATATCGATAAAGCAGAAATTATAGTTTCGATTAACAAAGATAAGCAAGTGTATCGTGTTTTTAACAATAGCTTCCCAGTCACCAAAAATATTGTTAATACATCAAAAGCGCTATTAGGAAATGCGACGGCAGAGCAAAATGTTTGGGATTTTTTACAAGTATCAGGAAAGTTGCGAGGACTGCCAAAATCAAAGTTAACCTATATTAATTTAGGTGCGGATTTTAAATTAGCCTACAAGGTCAATATGACTGTGTCAAAACCTTTTGGCGATTGGGAGTTTTATCTTGAAGCGGTGTCCGGCGCAGTGATAACAGCAAAACGAATCGATTTACCTACTTTTAAGAATGCAAATGCGAATAGCCAGTCTGGCAAATGGAAGAGGTTTAAGACCAATGCTAATCATATTAGTTACAGTGACGCGCTTAAATCACTTAATTTGGAAAACAAACAAAAGGTAATTAACCCAATCAATAAAGCTAATGCGACAGCATTGGTTTTTGACCCCGATCCCGTTACCACTTTAAATGATGATTCTCTAGAAGACACCTCCGAGGCGACTAGTTTTGATGCTGCCTATGTAAACATAGACTTGTTGGATGTAACTCTCGACAATGGCACTTATAGTTTAGTTGGGCCTTGGATAACCATTGTGGATTTTGAAAACCCAACGACCGCTCCAAGTACTTCAAGCACTGGCAATTGGACAGCAAAGCGTGGTGATAACGCCTTTAATGATGCGATGACCTATTTTCATATTGATCAAAATCAACGTTATATGCAGTCTTTAGGCTTTGCGGACGCGACGGGTATTCAGTTTGTGTCTATTCAAGTTGATACAGACGCAGCAAATGGAGCTGATAATTCTTATTTTAGCCCTAGCAACAATCAACTTGCATTTGGTCATGGATGTGTAGATGACAATGAAGACGTTGATGTTATTTTACACGAATACGGACATGCGATTAACACTTCCATCAACTCTAATTGGAATGGAGGAGATACGGGTGCAATGGGTGAAGGCTTTGGAGATTATTGGGCAGCGTCTTATAGTTATTCAACGCCTAATGGCAGAACGGTTCATCCAGAGTGGGCCTTTTCATGGGACGGGCATAATGCTTGCTGGGGAGGTCGATTTTTAAATCAAACAACATATCGATATGACTCAACTCAAAGTTATCCCGCGCATACACCAGTTAATGGTCAAAACGGTGATGAAGTCTGGTCGACGCCTTTAGCAGAATCATTAATTGAACTACTCAATGATTCCGTTCCTCGTGAGGAAGTTGATCAAATCATTTTAGAAGCACAGTTTGGTTTAGGATCAGGACTAAAAATGCCCGATATGGCGGCCGCAATTGTGAGTACAGCGATAACGCTATTCCCATCCGGTACGCATTCTTCCGTATTCGATTCAAATTTTAAAATGATGGAAATTTTAGGTGACAGTTTAAACATCGATCAAGTCACCGTTATTTCTGCTGGTGACAATACCGTCGCAGATCCAGGCGAGACGTTATCTCTCAATGTTTCGTTGAAAAACACAGGCGGAACGACATTATCAGCAATTTCTACCACGCTTTCATCTTCCACATCTGGAGTAACCTTTGGTACACCAGCTGGTAGCTATGCCGATATTGCAGCATCTCAAAGCGCAACTAACGTAACACCTTATGAATTTAGTATTCCTGCTAGCCATGTTTGTGGAGTTGATATTGCCTTGTCACTCGATGCTAACTACACCGATGGAACGGCACAAAGCGGAACTTATGCTTTTACCCTTCCGGTCGGTTTAGGTAATGATGTAATCCAAAGCTCTTCCCCCGGCACTTCGATACCTGACAATAACACTACAGGAATAACCGACCAGTTGACTTTGAGTGGTGCAATTGCGGATAGCAACATTTCTGTGGACATGAATATCACTCATACTTATCGAGGGGATCTAACTCTAACATTGACTTCACCCGCTGGTACTAGCGTTATTTTGCAAACCTCCTCTAGTGACAGTGCTGCTGATATTATTGGTGTTTATCCTACGACTTTAACACCCGCTAATAGTTTATCCGCGTTTGATAATGAAGATCATAATGGCGCCTGGGAACTAAAAGTAGTTGATGGTGCTGGACAAGATTTAGGCACATTAAATAGCTGGTCTATCATCTCCACATCACCAGCTACTTGTAACGCAAATGCAGCGCCAGTTGCCACAGTAGTTAATTCAGAAATTAGTGCTACAGAAGGTGATAACGTTGTTATTGATGCGAGTTTAAGTAGCGATCCTGACGGCGATACATTAACTTATTTGTGGATTCAAACATCCGGAACTTCTGTGACTTTGAATAGTGCTAATACTGCTCAAGCTAATTTTAGCGCAGATGCCTCAGGGAGCTTTGCGTTTCAGATCAGTGTGACAGATCCTAGTGGCGCGACGGATAACAATTCAGTCAATGTTACTGTTAACCCTCCAAATCAAGCACCTACTGCTTCGGCGAGTGCACCCTCGTCAGTCAATGAAGGTTCAAGTGTGACGTTAAATGCATCGGCGAGTAGTGATCCTGATGGCGACACCTTAACCTATGAATGGACTCAAACGTCTGGTACCAGCGTTAGCTTAAACAATAACACCAGCGCACAGGCAACTTTCACTGCTCCGGCAGTGACAGCTGCTACAACCCTTCAGTTTAGCGTGACAGTGAGCGACCCTGACAGTGAAACTTCAACTGCCAGTGTTACGGTAACTATCAGTGATGTGCCAGAAAGTAGTGGCGGTGGTGGTGGAAGTTTTTCTTGGTTGTCATTGATATTAATTGGTTTTTTGAGACGAGCTACTATAAGTTTGCAAAAATCATAAATATAATAACCGTCTTAATTTCTTTAGGGCGGTTAAACAGAATCTATTTTAAGAAATGGTCTTAACTTAGACTTGGAGCTAGCCGGAGTTTTTCTTGAAAAATAAAATAATACAACTTGGCTTTTTGATTGCTTTGTTCACGTTGTCGGCGTGCCAAACCAATACTCAAGAAGAAAAAAAATGGGTAGTGTTTGATGCAAATGGTAGTGAAACATTAACCATATCTAAAAAACAAAGCGTTAATGTTCTGCAAATAGCTTTTCATAATAAAAAGCAAGTGATTGTAAAACGACTACCGGAATTTCAACTTGTGCTACATATTCAAGACGGTGGTCTAGTCAGTGAATGGTTGTGTTCAAAAAGTGGTTATATAAAATTGAAAAACGATCCTAAAAACATTATTTACAAAATGGATATGACGAATCTAAATGAAAATTTAGCAGCAAAGTCATCAAATTAAATTAAAATTTTCAGCTCAGCCAAAAATGTAAGTTTAATTATCGCGGGTCAATAATAACTGACTTAAGGTTACTAGTTTATACTCGTCGCTTAAAGAGCCTAAAGCATTCTTTAAAAAAACCAAAGTCTCAGGATAAGGGTGACAAATCAACACCGCTTGACCATTTCGTTTTGCAATGAATTTCAAATGTTTTAATTGAAGCATCATGTCATTTTGGTTGATACTGTGGTCTAAAAAAACATCGCGGCTAATTGATTGAATACCATTTTGATGAGCCATTTTTTCTGCGACTGATTTATCTGATGTTCTGGAATCTAAAAAGTAGAGTGTATGATTTTTTGCTTCTTCCATTACCCACGCCATCCTTTCTTTATCTTCGGTAAGCAAACTCCCCATATGGTTATTAAAACCAGACAAATAAGGTATAGACGCAATGTTTTCTCTAATAACTTTCGAAAAATCATCCATGCTCATATTAGAATAAAGTGCGCCCGGCCCCAGTAAATCTGATCGAGTATATGCTTCCATCGGTAGATGCAAAATAATCTCATGTCCTTTCTCATAAGCCCACTCGGCAATTAATTTTGAGTGGGGTGTTCTTGGCAATATACCTAGCGTCAATTTTGCCGATAGCGCGATAATTTTTTTAGCAATGACCGAATTATCACCAAGATCATCTATGACAATGGCGATTCTAGGTTTTTGATATAAGCTTGACATATTTTCCTCTGCAACAGTGTTGATAGCCCACGGTATAGATAAAAATATAAGGAGTGTTATTCGAAAAAATAGCATGTGATTTTTATTCTTTATTTCGATGACTTAATTTTAGTCACTAATTGTAAATATGCTTGGTACATTTGCAGGTCATCAAAAATCGGAATGTCTAATCTGTTGCTTAAACCTTCAGTGTTGAACTTGATATCAGGAATGATCCCCGTTGCTTGAATCTTATGACCATTAGGGGTGAAATATTCGGACGTTGTGATTTTTATTGCAGAACCATTTCTTAGTGAAAAAACGGTTTGAATGGTTCCTTTTCCATAGGAGTTTTCACCTAATATTATCGCTCTTTTATTATCTTGCAATGCACCCGCTAAGATTTCACTTGAAGATGCCGAATCTTGATTGATTATAATTAAGATTTTCATGTTTTTGTAGAGCGCTGAATTTTCAGCCTTTACTTTTCTATTTGAATCAATCGATTTTCCTTTTGAAGAATAGATAACGCCTTTATCTAAAAATAAATTAGCAACTTCTACGCTAGCATCAAGAATGCCGCCAAGATTATTTCTTAAATCAAGAATTAAATTGGTAATATGATGTTCTTGAGTTAAGTTATTGAGGTGTTCAATGACTTCATTTGGCGTTTGCTTGGTGAATAGTTCAATCGAAATATAGCCGATATTAGATGGTAATATTTGTGACTTGACGCTAGCAAGAAGAATACCTGTTTGTTCGCCATCACTAGCAACATTAAAGCGAGAAAATTCTTCTGGGGAATAATAGCGAGTATGCCCGCCTAGTTTATTTAACATGCCAGATATTGCCGCGTTAATTAACTCTCGATCTGAAATATCTTTATGATAACTCGTTTGTATGTGTTGAAAAACTTCACTGAATGTTTGCAGTTCTTCAAGAGGTAATAGGACTTCTTTTTCTTTAGCCGAGAGTATGAAAGGTGTGTTTAAGAACTGAAATAAACAGAGGTATAGTATAAAATTTAAAAATATTTTATTACAATATTTAATCTTGTTATTCCTTTATTACAAACAAGTTAAGTTAACATTAAAACTAAGTTAAGAAACATTTTTCGAAGAATGGATCGATTCAATTATTTTAGTTGTCGAGACGCCATCAATAAACTCTAAAACCTCAACTTGCCCACCGCTTTCTAGTACACAGTCAGCACCAGCGATTTCAGATACTTTATAATCACCACCTTTGACTAAAATGTCGGGCAATATATCGCAGATAAGTGATTTAGGGGTATCTTCGGAAAATGAGACCACCCAATCAACCGATCCAAGAGCGGCTAAAACAGACATTCTTCGCTCTAAAGAATTAACCGGTCGACCTTCACCTTTTAAAGAAGCAACCGATTCGTCATTATTGACTGCAACGATTAAACGGTCACCCATTTTTTTTGCTTGTTGCAAGTAAGTAACATGCCCAGCATGAAGAATATCAAAACAGCCATTGGTCATGACTATTTTTTCGCCGAGAACTTTTGACTCTTCAACAATATGTAATAGCTGTTCTTTGCTCATACTGCCGGGGCTTGAATCACCCATTGTACGCAATCTACGTCTTAACTCATGAGAACCGACAGTCGCCGTACCGAGCTTTCCAACAACAACTGCTGCTGCCGCATTTGCGTAAGTCACCGCATTTTCTATACTACTACCGGCGGCTAAAGATGTTGCTAATGTGCTGATAACAGTATCGCCGGCGCCCGTTACATCAAAAACTTCTCTAGCAACCGCGGGCAAATGTAATTCAGGTTGTTCTGGGCGCAACAAAGTCATTCCTTGCTCACCACGAGTAATTAATAATGCTTGCCAGTCATGAGATTTTAATAATGCTTGACCTCTTTCTATGAGTTGTTTTTCGGTATCGCATTTTCCAACAACTTCCTCGAATTCAAGCAGATTGGGAGTGACTATTGTTGCTCCCTTATATTTCGTGAAATCTGACCCTTTAGGGTCAACTAGAATTGCAATTTTTTGCATCTTTGCGATTTGAATTAAATCTTGTATTTTATCTAATGTTCCTTTCGCATAATCTGAAAAAATAATAGCTCCACAGCTCGGTAAATGCTTTTTCATTTTTTCGGGAATGCTATCAATACCTCGACCTTGAAGCTTCTCCTCAAAATCTAATCGTATTAATTGTTGTTGTCTGCTAATAATTCTGAGTTTGGTAATGGTCTGCAGTTCATCGACTTGTTCGAAATCGCATTTTACTTTTGCCGCGCTTAGTTTACTAATTAGGTGTTTAGCTTCTTCGTCTTTACCTGTCACTCCAATGACTGTCGCGTTACCGCCCAAACTGACAATATTTAATGCTACGTTTCCGGCGCCGCCTGGTCGCTCTTCTATTTGGCCAACATTGAGTACTTGCACAGGTGCTTCTGGAGATATTCTAGACGAGCCACCATACCAATATTTGTCTAGCATTAAATCGCCAACAATTAGGATTTGGGTATTTTGAAAAGAAGGCAGGAAAGTCAGCATAAACTAAAAATTATTTGAAACCAGTAAGTTAATAATAGCACAAAATATTGCTATGAAATGATGTAAACATCATATTTTTCAAGGTTTTACATCTTTATCAAGTTGTGCTTGAAGTTATGATAGAGCTTACGATTGAAGTCATACTTGTTGGTGTTGCTTAATCATCTCATAAGCTGCCTGAATCTCTTGAGATTTTTCTGTAGCTACTTTTAACATTTCTTTTGGCATGCCTTTAGCAACTAATTTATCTGGGTGATGTTGCGACATCAGTTTTCGGTATGCTCGTTTTACTTCTTGCTTGTTAGAGTTTGCAGATACCCCAATGACTTTGTAGGCTTGCTCTAAAGTTGCTCCTGATTGATTTCTTGCTCTACCAGATGAGCCTCCTTGATGAAAAGATTGTTGTGCTATGACCATTTCAACTAATCGGTCAATTTGCGCGGTCGGTAACCTAAACACCTGCCCAATTTGATATAAAATTTGCTTTTCTGCAGCGTTGACCGAACCGTCAGCTACGGCTGCCAAAATCTGAATTTCCAAAAACATTTGAATAAGACTTGGTTGCCTAATGGCATTAGTAATAAATTCACTTAGATTAGCGTTGAGGTCAAAGCCAGATTCTTTACCTTCCGCGAAAGATTGCATAGCTTCTTTGCGTTTTACTGGATCTAGGCCTAATTGAGCCATCACTTGCTCTGCGGCTTCAATTTCTTTTTGACTGACAATCCCATCAGCCTTTGCAATATGACCCATTACAGAAAAGGTGGTTTTAAAGAATATTCTTTGAATTAATGCTGGATCTTTATGTGTAAAAACCCCTGAAAAATTTTGCTTTAAACCACGGTCAAAAGAGTTCCCAATCCAAACGCCAATAAATAATCCGAAGATGTTCCCAATTAAAAAACCAAGAAAACCACCAATTACTTTACCCCAAATTTTCATTCAATTATCTCTTTTAGATTGCCAGGCTCGGAGTCGCTCTTCATTAGTACCTAGATAGTCAATAATGTATCTATTGAAAATATTAGCCTAACGCTTTTGATTTGAGTGCGACTACGCCCCTTTTGTTATGACCGATTTTATTACAAGTATAAACTCAACGAACATAAGTTACATAAGTAAGCCATAATTTAAACTCAATATCTTCAAAAGACAGCTTACCATCTAACTCTTGAAAAACAATACCATCTCTCATTAGTGCTTTAACCGCAGATTGCGCGGAGGCTTTTGATATCGAATTTTCAATTAAGGTTTTGCTTGAATAGATATTATACCCATTTTTAACAGCAATAATTTTTAAGGTGTTTTGTTGAACTGATGTATAACGATTGAGTAATTGTGCATTGTAGGTTTTCTTTATAATAACTTGATTTACAATGTTAGTCAGTTCAATAATAGATAATATGGAGCCACTTTTTAAAGTTCTAAAGGCCTCATGGCAAATTTGTTGAATAAATCGTGTTTCACCATCCGCTTGTTTGTAGAGTGATTCAAATGCGGTAAAATCTAATTGTATTGATTTTTTATTAAAGCGCTCTCTTACCCATAAATAAAACTCATTGTGGTTGATAGGGGGCAGTTCAAATTCGGTGCCTAATTTAAAAAATGCTCTGGCTGAATTGTTAAACATACCAAGCAGGATATTTCTTTTTGATCCGATAAAAACGAATGTACTATTTTTTCGCTTATTGGCGATAGTTCTTAAAAGAACTTCAATTTTTTCCGCATCAATTAAGCAAACTATTTTTTGAAACTCATCAATCGCAATAACAGCTTGTAGATTTTGAGCTTCGAGAAATGAAAAATAATCTAAAAATAATCTTTCTATGGCTATATAGTAGTCTTTTTCTAGGCTTTCTATCTTAATTTGAGGTTTTCCACTGACAACAAAACTGATCTTTGCACTGGAAAAATAGCTTTGAACAGTATCCACTAGACGAGAAATTTTGTTTAAATTTGTTTCGTGTCCAATCAAACTGTCCTCAATACCATTAACCAAACGCTCATATAGCTCTCGAACATTTGAAATAGAATAGATGTCAATGTGGGTATTTAGAATGGATTGATCTAAGTGGTTTTCAAAGATTTCTTTAAGAAGTGAGGACTTACCTATCCTGCGTTTCCCGAACATAATAATGTTGGTTTTATTATGAATATAATCGACCAGTTCATCGATTTCATTTCGTCTTCCACAAAAGAAATCTCCCGCAACTTCAATATCAAATTTGAATGGGTTTTTCATAGAATATCTCATTAACCGTTGAACTAGATAATATAAAATAGTATTTTTTTGAAATACTTTATAGACCTGTTTCAAGTTAGTCAATAAAAATACAAGATAGTATTGTAAATAAATACTATCTTGTGGTTTACAGCGTGTTTGAATGAACCTTCTATAAATATTTTATAAAGACACTTTATTCGGAAGTGGGAGCTTGAGTGTTAATTCCGACACCAACAACTTGACCATCGGGTTGTTCACCTTGAACAATGATCACTTCTACTCGCCGGTTAGTGGCACGACCCTCAGTCGTTAAATTATCCGCAATGGGTTTAGTGTCCGCATAACCATTAATTACAAATCGATCTTTTACTAGCTTACCACTTTTTAATAACTCTCTTGTTACAGAAGCTGCTCGTCCACCAGAGAGTTCCCAGTTTGAACGAAAGTATTCATCATTGATGGGCAGGCTGTCGGTATGACCTGCGACTCTGATCTCGCCAGTTATATCAGTTAAAATTTCTTCAATCTTTTTAATAACAGGTAAAAATTTCCTTTCGATTCTGTCAGATGCAGAACCAAAGGATCCTTTTTCTCTTATTCGAATAACGACATAAGGGCCCTTTGCTAATAGCTCAACTTGTCCTTGTAATATTTCGTTAGACATTTTACCAGCGATTTCTTGAGCCAAAGCCAGAGCGTCTTCAGCCGCTTTTGCTGCGGCTTCTTTTGCTGCTTGAACTTGTTTTAGTATTTTTTCGTTACTTAGTTTATCTGGTTTAGGCTTGTCGCTTGATTTATCTTTAGCATCAGCCTTGTCTGTTCCTGGACCTTCGCCTTCTTTATCGTTCTTTTCCTCGCTTTCATTTTCTTCTTCTTTAGCCTCATCAAAATCGAGTGTTTCACGGGTTACATCAATGGTTTGTTGCATGACAGCTTCTATAACTGTCGGCTGAGGTTTACCGGGCGAAAATTCTTTTGCGATGATACTTGTACCCTTTGGAATATCTCTTACATGTACTTTATTTTGTACGCCAAATGCGACTTTCATAGAGCCTGCAATTTGCTTGAATTTTAGTACATCCATTTCAGCGAAAGATAAAAGGAGCACAAAAAAGCACATCAATAACGCCATCAGATCGGCAAAAGTGCCCATGTAAGCAGGTAATCCTTCTGGGGGACAGTCGCACTCTTCTTCGTCGCTCATTGTTTAGTTTTCTCTTACAACACAGAATTTTCTCATATTCTATTCTTCCGCCGTTGGACGCTTGCCTTCTTGCAGATAGCCATGAAGTACTTGTTCTATAACTCGAGGATTCTGGCCTGCTTGTATACCTAATAGACCATCAATCATTAGCGTTTTTGAAAGTTTTTCTTCGGTATCTCTAAATCCAAGTTTACTTGCAATTGGAATTCCCACCATATTGGCCATAATGGCTCCATACAATGTAGTCAACAAAGCAACCGCCATTGCGGGACCAATTGATTTAGGATCATCCATATTCGAAAGCATTGCTACTAATCCAACCAATGTACCTATCATACCCATTGCCGGAGCAATATCGGCCATCGATTTGAATATAGTTGCAGCATGTTTATGCCGGGTCGAAGCCATACTGACATCTTTTTCTAAAATTCCGCGAACAATATCACCGTCATGACCATCGACTAATAAACCGATCCCTTTCTTTAGGAAATCTTGCTCAATTGTTGCACCTTCTAATGCTAACAAGCCACTTTTTCTGGCCATATCGGCTAATTCAACAATTTGAGTAATTAATTCTTCATTGTTGGTGCCTTTAAAAGTTAAAACCATCATGCCTGCTTTTGCGGCAGCTAAGAAATCACCGAGTGAATAGGTCATCATCACTACAAAATGTGTGCCGACTACAACGATAAGAATAGAGGGAGCGTCAATAAAAGTGATTATTGAGCCGCCTAACAACATTGCCATAACAACCATTGCGATCGCGCCTAAAAGTCCAACTAGCGTTCCTATATCCAACGTGTTTACCTTATTAGTGACTAGCTCAGTTATCGCTGTGCTAACTAAAATTAATTCCTATTGAAAGATTAGACAATATTCATAACTATTCCAGTTAATCGCGCTATAAATGACAAAATAACCTAAATAAAAGATGATATTAAGGTGTGAAAGGTACAATCCTAGATAAATCAATACGCAATCAATTCCCTTAGCTATTAAAATGCGAGACAATAGATAAAATTGTCATAGAAATAAGTCGCTGAATATCATTATGGTTAAGAAAGCAGATAATGTGGAAAATGTAACATTTGAATCTCAACTGGAGGCTTTGGAGAATATTGTACAAGGTTTGAGTGATGGCGATCTGACGCTCGAGCAATCGTTAAATCAGTTTGAGCAAGGCGTTGAATTAACTAAAGAATGTCAAAAAATTCTTAATACGGCTGAGCAAAAAGTTTTTATTTTAACGGCAGGAAAATTAGAAGACGCTAAGCTTGATTAAGTCCAACATGAAACTTAGTTTTTACAAAGTCGTTTATTCATAAACCTTAATCAAACACAGCTAAATAATGTCTTATAAAGAATACCTAAAAAGTACCCAACAAAGAATTCAAGCTTGTTTGGATTTAATGTTACCTGCAAGTCATATCAATCCGGTAAGGCTCCATACAGCAATGCGCTATTCTGCATTAAACCCCGGTAAGAGAATTCGTCCAGCACTTGTGTACGCTACTGGTAAAATGCTCAATGTTGATATAGAAAGGTTAGATACACCAGCGGTAGCCGTTGAATTGATCCACGCTTATTCGTTGATTCATGATGATCTTCCTTGTATGGATGATGATGATTTAAGAAGAGGAATTCCTACCTGTCACGTAAAATTTGATGAAGCGACGGCCGTTTTAGCAGGCGATGCATTACAAACACTGGCATTTGAACTTTTAGTGAATGATTGGAAAGTAGAAATATCAGACAGCAAAAAACTCGCTATGCTAGCCTTGTTATCCAAAGCAAGTGGTTCGGTTGGTATGGGCGGTGGGCAAGCCATTGATTTATTGATGACCAATAAAGGCTCTAACACTTTAAATGATTTAGAAACATTAGAATCGATGCACCGTATGAAAACAGGCGCGTTGATAAAGGCAAGTGTAGAGCTTGGTTTTTTAGCGAGTGATTGTGAAGATCAGGTTGTACTTTCTAATTTACGAACTTATAGTGAAAATCTTGGTTTAGCATTTCAAATTAGAGATGATATTTTAGATATAGAAAGTGATACCGAAACTTTAGGCAAACCACAGGGTTCAGATCTTGATAAAAACAAGTTAACCTTTCCTGCAATTTTAGGAATGGATGGTGCTAAAAGAAGAGCGGAAGAGCTGATTGCAACTTCATTAGGCGCGTTAGAACGGCTAACGTTTGATAGTGATGAATTAGCTAGCTTTGCACGTTATATAATTGATAGGGATTATTAACTGAATTTATTTAGCAAAAAAAATATAAAAGATTAAAATTTTAAGAGTCGATAGAATGCTTTGTGATCCAAAAAATTACCCAATTTTAGCAAATATCAATAAGCCTGAGGACCTCAGAAATCTTGAGCAATCTGAATTACAAGCTGCTAATGATGAGCTGAGAGAATTTTTAATTAACAGTATCGCACATTGTGGCGGACACTTTGCTGCGGGGCTTGGAACCGTTGAGCTGACCATAGCACTTCACTATTTGTTTGATACGCCAAACGATAAAATCATTTGGGATGTAGGTCATCAAGCATATCCTCATAAGGTTATAACGGGAAGAAAAGAAGACTTAAGATCGATCAGGCAAACCGATGGTTTGCATCCTTTCCCTAGCCGTTTTGAAAGTGAGTACGATGCTTTTGGCGTTGGTCATTCAAGCACCTCAATAAGTGCCGCGTTAGGAATGGCTGCTGCTGCAAAAGCCAAAGGCGATGATAGACGATTTGTTGCTGTCATTGGTGATGGCGCTATGACTGCTGGAATGGCATTTGAAGCGCTTAATCATGCCGCTTCTTTAGATGTTAATTTGACTGTCATTTTAAATGATAATGATATGTCAATTTCCGAAAACGTTGGCGGTTTTAGAAATTATCTGGCTAAAATTTTATCCGGTAAATTTTATTCCGGATTTAAAGAAAGTGGTAAAAAAGTCATTAAAAACATGCCAAAAATATCACGTTGGGCGCATCGTGTGGAAGAGCATTTAAAAGGTATGGTCATGCCCGGGACACTTTTTGAAGAACTGGGCTTTAATTACATAGGGCCTATTGATGGTCATGATTTAGACTCACTATTAACGATGATCGGCAATGTTAAAAAACTGACAGGTCCGCAAATCTTGCATGTAGTCACTACAAAAGGTAAGGGCTATAGTCCTGCGGAAGATGATCCAATTGCTTATCATGCAGTGCCAGTTTTTAATCGAAAAGATTCAAAATTGCCTGCTAGTATAAAGAAAATAACCTATTCAAATATATTTGGAAAATGGTTATGCGACATGGCAGAAAAAAATGAAAAGTTGATGGCGATAACCCCAGCAATGAGAGAAGGCTCTGATCTAATCGCGTTTTCACGACAATATAAAGATCGATATTTTGATGTAGGGATTGCAGAACAACATGCGGTAACTATTGCGGCAGGAATGGCATGCGAAGGTGCAAAACCTGTCTGTGCAATTTACAGTACTTTTTTACAACGCGGTTATGACCAACTAATACATGATGTTGTTTTACAGAAACTTGATGTATTGTTTGCAATTGATAGAAGTGGCCTAGTGGGTGGCGATGGAGCAACTCATCATGGAAGTTTTGATCTAAGTTTTTTACGTTGTATTCCTAACTTAATTATTATGGCGCCTAGTGATGAAAAAGAATGCCGTTTAATGTTAACAACAGGATTTAATTACCCGGGAAGTGCCGCTGTGCGTTATCCTCGAGGAGTGGGTACAGGAATAGATGCAGGTAACGATTTAGACGGTATTGAAATTGGTAAAGGAATTGTTAGACAAAAAGGTGAAAAAATCGCTCTTTTAGCTTTTGGTAGTTTAGTATCAAATGCACTTATTGTTGGTGAAGAGATGAAGGCGACTGTTGTTGATATGCGTTTTGTAAAGCCTTTAGATAAAGCGTTAATTTTAGAAATATCTAAAACACATTCTCAAATTATCACTTTAGAAGAAAATGCAGTAGCAGGCGGTGCAGGTAGTGCTGTTAGTGAATTTTTATCTTCTCAAAATATTCAAATTGCAGTTAAGCATATTGGTATTCCTGATGAATTTATTGAACATGGTGATCCGGCTGATTTATTCAATCACTGTCGGTTCGATGTCAACGGGATCAAAGAGCAAATAAAAGAAATTAAGCTATAGATTGTGTATTGTCATTTAATAGGAATAAAGTATGGATCAATTAATTAACAATCGTGATTTAGAATTTCAGCTTTATGAGTTGTTAAATAGTGAAGAACTGAATTCTAGAGAAAAATTCTCAGATCACAATAAAGAAACATTTGATGCCGTTTTAGAGACAGCAGAAAAAATAGCGTTAAAAAAATTCCTTCCTCACAACCATAAAGCCGATCAAAACGAACCGCAATTTGTGAGCGGAAAAGTTGAAATGATTCCGGAAGTAAAAGAAGCCTTTGATGCTCATCGTGAAGCTGGATTCATTGCAGCTAGTTTAGATTATGATTTAGGCGGAATGCAATTGCCTGCTGTTATTACTTTAGCTTCAGCATCTTATTTTATGTCTGCAAATCCTTCAACAACGGCTTATGGTTTTTTAACGACTGGGGCAGCCAATTTAATTAGAGTTTTTGGCAATGATGAGCAAAAAGAAAAATTTTTAACAAAAATGCTGACAGGTGAATATTCTGGAACAATGGGATTAACTGAACCTAGCGCTGGATCATCTCTCTCTGATATTACTACCCAAGCCATACCAGAAAGTGACGGCACTTTTAAAATAAAAGGTCAAAAGATTTTCATTTCAGGTGGCGATCATGAATTGACTGATAATATTGTGCATTTAGTTTTAGCTAAAATTAAAGGCGCGCCTGTCGGTGTTAAAGGTATCTCATTATTTATTGTACCCAAATTCAGATTGGATGAAAAAGGAAAACCCGCAGAAAAAAATGATGTAAATTTGGCAGGCTTATTTCACAAAATGGGTTATAGAGGAACGACTTCAACAGCACTTAGTTTTGGCGAGAATGATGATTGTACTGGTTACTTAGTGGGGCAAGAACATCATGGCTTAAAGTATATGTTTCAAATGATGAATGAAGCAAGGTTATGGGTGGGCTTTGGTGCGATTATGATTGGTTACCGTGGATATTTATCTTCATTGGCATACGCCAAAGAGAGATCGCAGGGAAGAAAACCAACTGAAAAAAATCCTGCCAGTCCTCAAGTTAATATTATTGAACATGCCGATGTAAAGAGAATGTTATTAGCGCAAAAATCTTATGTAGAAGGTGGCGTGAGCCTTTGTTTTTATTCAGCTAGATTAGTCGATGATTGCGAAACTTTAACGGATGAGGAGAAAACTAACGCCGAAATACTATTAGATTTATTAATGCCTATCGTCAAAGCCTGTAACTCTGATTATGGATTAAAAGCCAATGATCTAGCCATCCAAATTTTAGGCGGTTCAGGTTACACCCATGAATATCCCGTAGAACAATGCTACCGAGATAATCGTCTTAACCCCATTCATGAAGGCACTAATGGTATACAAGCTTTAGATTTATTAGGTAGAAAAGTCTGGCTAAATAATAGTGCTGGATTGAAATTACTAGCTAAAAATATTTTAACTGATATCAATCAAAGTAAGGGTCTAGAAAAGACAGAAAAATTTGCAGCTAGCATTGGTAAAGCATTAGAACTTTGCAATAAAGTGACACAGCAATTAGGTGAGTCCATGGCATCTAATGGTGCAGATAAAACTTTAGCGAATGCTAATTGTTATTTATCAATGATGGGCAAATTAGTTTTTAGTTGGATGTGGTTACGACAATCAATGGTTGCTGAGAAAGCACTTGCGAATGAATTAAGCAAGAAAGAACGCTCTTTTTATCAAGGCAAAATTCAAGCGGCTCAATATTTTATTCATTGGGAATTACCTAGCATTCATCAAGATGCACAGCTGTTAATGACGCTTGATGATACTTGTTTGAATATGCAGGAAGATTGGTTTTAGAGCGTGTTTTCTGTCTATTATAAGTGGTTCTATAAATACGGTCTATTATAGGTGGTGTAAACATTTAAAATAGACCGGTTTAGACTGGTTCGATATAGGAATACCCTAAATAATGCCTCCTTTAACTTCACAATTGAGCTACTTAAATAAATACGAGTTGTAATAGTAGTGCCAAACTCTAATTTTTTTTTCGAAAACTAAGATACCTATTCCCTTTTTCACGCGCCAAGGGTTTTTATTCCTGGAGAATCAACATAAAGTTTCGATTTTAATCTATTGAAAATGATAAGATAAACTTGATAATTATAAATTTTTCAAAAGATCAAATTCTTATGGCGCGCTTTGCCAAAAATGATCTCTAATGGTGATGTTTTATGTTGTTGATTTAATCGTAAATTCAAACTAGCCTGTTTATTCAAAAATAATCACGCGACAGAAGCATAAGATCCGTTGGCGTCTGAATTCACTGTTAATTGTCAAAAGTGATGAACATTATGAAGAAAGGGAAAATTCAAGTAATCGCATCAATCATACTATTTCTAGTTTCATGTTGGTGTTTACTTTGGATTTTCTCATCTGCAAGTTTAGCAAGTGGATTTTGCGAAAGTAATTTTTCTCTGTTTCATGAGCATTACAGGTGTAGACAACCCAATATTGCTTTCATACTTTGCTTGCTTTCAGCTGGTGTCAGCATATACTTACTCATTTTAGGCATCAAAAATAACAAAATAATTAACCAGTAAAGGTTGCCGAAAACTAACAGCTGACTCCTGCGTCGGATCTGTCATTTTCGTCAACTTAAAACGTTATCGGTCTTGAAACATGAGAGGAAATCAAGCATGAATATACAATTTAAGGATTGGATAACCAACAATCTGGACAGTCAAAAGGGTAAAACCGTATTGATAACCGGGGCGAATTCTGGGATCGGTTTTTATGCAGCACTCGCCTTGGCAAGTGCTGGTGCAGATGTGATTATGGCTGGCAGAAATGAAGATAAAATAAAAACGGCCATCAAATTAATTGAGAAAGAAAATCTATCTGGAACTGTCGAAGCAGGCGTTGTAGATTTGGCAAGTTTGAAATCGGTGCGAAGTTTTTCTGAATCTATCAAGAGTAAACATAATCGACTAGATATTCTGGTAAATAATGCTGGCGTTATGATGGCACCTGAGTCAAAAACCGAGGATCGTTTTGAACTTCAGTTTGGGGTTAATTTTTTAAGCCATTTTGCATTAACAGGATTACTTTACGGGTTGCTCAATAGCACATCAAACTCTAGAGTCGTGACGGTAAGCAGTCTCGCTCATAGAGGCGCATCAATTGATTTTAATAACTTTAAAATTGAGAAGCCATATGATGCGAGAAGAGAATATTATCAAAGCAAATTGGCAAATATTATCTTTGCACTAGAGTTAGGTAAGAGAATTAATGCTAACAAGGACTCTATCCTTTCTGTCGCCTGCCACCCAGGGTTTACTAAAACCGATTTACAAAGACATCTTGATCCAAAAATCATAGAAGACATGGTTTTTATGGATGCCTGGCAGGGGAGTTTATCTGCGATTGCAGCAGCAACAAAAGTCGGTGTGCAACCAGGAGATTACTATGGGCCTGATGGTCAAAATGAGATGAGTGGGTTTCCTGCGTTGGCAATAATTGACGATGCGGCTCTGGATAATGAAATAGCAAATAGACTTTGGAATGAAGCACAAGAATATACAGGAGTTACCTACCCGTGAAAAAGCGAAAAGATAACAATACATTTCACGCGGACTTACTCGCTGTGCTCGCTTACCGGTGAATGCGGCGTTATGTTAACAAAAGGAAGTAAAGTTAACAAATTACTAATTATACTACTGTCAGCAATTCTCCTATCAGGTTGTATTCACAATAAGGTCGTTGAGTTCCAATTGTCTAGCTCGAATCACGGAATAACAATTATTGACAAAAGACCTGATGAAGAGAAACAAGTTCGCACGCCAACCCTCGGAGAACCTTCCAGCAATTCTAAGTTTTGGCTTGGTGACAAAAATTTCAAACCAGATAGATTAGTTATTTTAGCCTCAAAATTAAAGGAAGCATATCCAGCCAAAATAAGTCCGGCCTTAACAATTAATAAATTTGAAGACATTTTCTATTTACCTCGTGAATCTAGCGGTGCAAGAGAGGCGAGCATGGCTGCTGTATCTTATACAGCGGCATTGATGATGGAAAACTCAAATGACATACCCGAATCTGATTGTATTTCAAAAAGTGACTGTCACTTATTATTTTCACTGTCACTTATTATTTTCTGATCCTAAGAATACTTTGGATGGATCAATTAAGAATCTAGAACCAATTGCTTCGCGTCCAAAGAGCATTAAGTAGCTCATGTCAGAGCGATCGGTTAACGTAATTTCAATCGACCACTTTTCTTTTCCTAATAGTACGACTGTTTCAATAACGTAGCGCTCCTCTGATGTACCATTTGATGATTTCACTATACGCATATCACTGATAGGCGAACTACAATGAACCACAGTGTCAACATTGTGGACATCGGGGTGGATATCAAATGTTACGCTTTGTATGTCGTCGATAATAACCTTATTAATATTATCTACATGCAATGATGACGTTTTAGCGCCAGTGTCAACACGAACTTGCAAATTATCAATCGCAAGTTCTGGCAGTGCAATCGACTCTAAACGGCCAATAATTGTTTTATCGTTATTTTTCATTATGTTTCCTAATGAGTATTACTTTCAGGTAAATATTGTTCCTGCACACTTTCTATGTGCTCAGCAATTTCTTCATCATCTTCGGTAAAATAAGCAATGTGAAACATCGCTTCGCCTTCTTGTACTAGCGGTATATTTTGTTTGCCAATTAAGATGCCAGAGCGTGTCGCTTTCACAAAATCAATCACTTCGCCATAAGGACTACCAATTTCAGCCAATATTTCACCCTTGGTGATTTGGTCGCCTAAGTTGATAAGGTTATGAACAATACCACTTGCATTTGCTCTCATCCATTGACTACCATTGGCCACAAAAGGAGTTGTTTTTTTCTTCTTAGAAACGCTCCCTTTTTTAGTCATGCCTAAATGTTGTAAAATATTAAGGATCCCTTTCATACCCGCACGAATTGAAAATTCGTCAAATCGTAAGGCTTCGCCTGCTTCATACAATAAAATTTTTGTTTGGTTTTTAACCGCAGATTCTCTCAAAGAACCATCGACCAAATTAGAATTTAATACTACGGGCACACCAAACACTTCCGCTAATTCTGTTGTTTCAGTATCAGACATATCCGCCCTGATTTGCGGCAAATTAGAGCGATGAATAGCGCCGGTATGTAAATCAATACCATAATCACAATGCTTAACAATTTCATTGAGAAAAATATGGGCTACTCGGCCCGCCAAAGAGCCTTTGGCTGAACCGGGGAAACAACGATTTAGGTCTCTACGATCTGGCATATACCGACTTTGGTTCACCACGCCATAAACATTCACCATCGGAACCGCTATCACCGTTCCCCTAATGATTTTGAACTTTTTTTGGTTGATTAAGCGACGAATTATTTCAATACCATTTAACTCATCTCCATGAACCGCTGCACTGACAAAGATTGTAGGCCCTGCTTTTTTCGCCCGAATAATATGAACCGGCAATGAAACGTCGGCATCCGTATATAACTTAGCCACGGGTAATTCTATTTTGCGCTGTTCTCCAGGTAAAATATCAAATTCACCTATGCGTAATGTATCCATAACAAACTCCCCAGTTAACCTTTACCACGTGTTTTAGTATTATTTGGTTTCGCATTTTTTTCTAAAAATTCGAAAACCATTTTCGCAACATTTTTTCCGGTGGAATTTTCAATGCCTTCTAGGCCTGGAGATGAATTAACCTCCATGACCATTGGTCCATTTTGTGAGCGCAATAAATCGACACCACATAAATTCAGACCCATCACCTTAGCGGCTTTAACCGCCGTCTCTCTTTCTTCTTTAGATAATTTAACCACTTCAGCAGAGCCTCCACGATGTAAATTAGAGCGAAACTCACCTTCAGCGCCTTGTCGTTTCATGGCAGCTACCACTTTTCCGCCTACGACCAAACAGCGAATATCAGCACCACCGGCTTCTTTCACAAATTCCTGCACTAAAATATTAGCGTTTAAGCCCATAAATGCTTCAATAATCGATTCTGCGGCTTTAGCTGTATCAGCTAAAACAACACCAATACCCTGTGTACCTTCTAATAACTTAATAACGACAGGCGCTCCACCGACGTTTTTTATTAAATCTTTAATTTTGTCAGGTCTACATGCAAATCCTGTTCGAGGTAAACCTACCCCCTTACGCGATAGAAGTTGTAAGGAACGCAATTTATCCCGTGAACGACTAATAGCAACCGATTCATTAATATTATAAGTGCCCATCATTTCAAATTGTCTAGCAACAGCAGTTCCGTAAAAGGTCACAGAAGCACCAATACGAGGGATAATAGCGTCATACAGTGGTAACTCTTTACCGCGATAACGCACGGTAGAATGATTACTTGTTATATCCATATAACAATGCAATGTATCAATCACATCGACTTGGTGTCCCATAGCTTCACCTGCCTCTTTTAGACGACGGGTTGAATAAAGGTTCTTGTTTCTTGATAAAATAGCAACTTTCATAATGTGCACCTAGAGTTATCACTCTTTGTAATTAAAAAGTGATGCAATATTTGAGCGGGAGTGTATAGTCACTCAAGCAATCAGTAAAACGTTATATTTTGATTGGTTTAATCAATAATATCGATTAGAGGTGTGTTAAGGAATAATATGAAAATAGAGTTATTAAAGACATTTCTAGAAGTCGGTGCAACTTTGCATTTTAGAATTGCGTCAGAAAACCTATTCATCACACAATCGGCTGTAAGTGCCAGAATTAAGTTGTTAGAAGATGAACTAGGCGTTCTGTTATTTGACCGAAGTCGAAAGCATTTAAAACTAACACCAGAAGGCAACCGGTTAATAAAACATGCGACTGAATTTCTATTTATGTGGCAAAAAATAAAGCAAGATGTCGGTATTGCAGATAGCGATGCACACCAACTCGTTATTGGCTCTATGATGTCAATATGGGATATTGTTTTACAAGACTGGTTGAAAAAAATACATCGGAACTTTGAAGATATTACCTTACTCACCAATACTTATTCGCCTTTAGAATTAAGGAAAAGTTTATTGAGTAGAGTTATCGACATTGCATTTTTTTTTGAACCACCATTTGTTGAAGACTTAATTACTGAAAAAGTTGCAGCAGTGCCTTTGCATTTAGTCACCACTGAAGAGCAGGAAAACGACCAACCTATTTTATTGAATGATTTTATTTTGGTGGATTATGGCGAAGCAGTTAATGCACAACATCTACGAGAGTTTCAAGACGCTCCCCCACCAAAACACCTTATGAGCCAACCAAGAATCGCTTTAAATTTTTTGTTAGATGCGGGCGGTAGTGCATACCTTCCGAGACAAATGACCTTTGAATATATTAAAAGTAACAGGCTATTTGTTGTTGAGGATGCACCTATATATTCAAGAGAAATTTTTGCCGTATATTTAGCAAAAAGCCAAAAAGTGGGTATTATAAAGGAAGTAATTCAACTATTTCCTCATGTAGTGGTTCTGGGGGCATCCAGTCTGGAAGTGACAAGCCATTCGTAACTCATTAATTATTTTTTTGCTGGAGATACTTTTTTTATAACAGCTAAATGGCTTAAGAACTCACCAACCTCAACGTGTCCCATTTCTATAGGGTGTCGTTTATTGTGAAAAAGGATATATTGTCTAACCCAACCAACGTAGCATTTTTCTGTAGAAAGTGGATAATTTAACGTACGCAATGCAATCCTTAGTTGAACAAGTAGTTTTGGCTTTTTCTACTAGAAGATATATATAAAGGGCCGCTGTCAGGCAGTGATTATCTAACCAACTCTAAGCGTGCGCGGTAGCATGCTAACAAGTCAAAGCACGCGGACTTGGTAAACTGTCATCTTTTTTGTTCCAAAAAAGCCGCCAACTTTCCAAGCCGGTGTTTGAGGCGTTACAATAATTTAAGGATGAGTTATGTTAATTAAGAAATGCCCTAAATGTATCGAAGAAATTAGTATTGATGCGTCAATTTGTCCTAACTGTCAATCTCCACAAAATAATTTTGACCGGTTTGTTAAGTCAAACTTATTAAGCACCATACTAATAACGTTGTTCATTATATTTTTATATGTAGAAATGATGTCAGATAACAACACCTATGATAAGTATGATGTCGAAATTGTTGTCTTGTCTCATTCGATAATAGAAACTAAACATGGAAAAGGCTTAGCTATATTTGCTAATGTAAGAAATACAAGTGATATGAAGCTATATGATTTCTATTTTGATGTTGAGGTTTTTTCAAAGTCAGGAGTGCTAAAGGAAGTTTTTAGTGATAGTGTTTACGGATTAAGTCTACTACCTGATGAAACAAAAAAAATTGAACTTTCTCGAACAATGGTATCGTCTGAAGAACGTGAATATAATTTCAAAATACAATTGTCACGAGCCGGCACAAAATTGTAACAAATGTGGGCTGGCGAAAATTAACGCGCTACTTCGCGCATTATTTTCGCCAGCCACAAGGCGTTATATTTTTCTAATGTTGGTCGTAATGTCCACCAATGGCGAAAATATAGACATTGTCATCATCATATTTATAAATGAGTCTATCTTTCTGAGAAATACGCTTCGACCATAAACCAGATAAATTA